>TARA_R110002020_G_scaffold427958_1_pt1 | contig 37319 bp, 37 predicted proteins | sample TARA_R110002020 | Tara Oceans TARA_R110002020 (sample SAMEA4396489) | marine metagenome | biome: Westerlies Biome; feature: [MES] marine water layer (ENVO:01000295) within the mesopelagic zone...; material: water (ENVO:00002006), including particulate matter (ENVO:01000060) such... | reverse complement strand
ATCCCGCCGAAAAAGGCGGGATTAGTTCAACTTGCAATTTTCAGTTCGTCTTACTGACTTCTCAAAATTGAGGTTCACTAATAAACCACTAATTTTCCACATGCAGAAATAATGTACAAAAAGCATCCATTTTTTTGTATCCTTTTAGGCAAGAGTTGGTCTCCTTAATAAACTTTAAATCCTTATAACATGAATACTTGTAAATGTACCCAATGTGAATGCAACAAATGTAATTGTGTAAACTGTTTGGAAAAAAACTGTCCTTGCAACAAATGCGATTGCAATAAATGTGAATGTTGTTAAAAATAGGTTGGTCTTTCAAGGCCAAGCTTGTATCTTAAAGATATGAAGATTGAAACTGCAGACATTTGGAGAAAGCACCACAGTGAAATCTACTTTTTTGTTTTAAAAAAAGTGAAAGATGAGGAAGCCACAAGGGAAATAATCCAAAATGTCTTTCTAAAAATCCATCAAAACATTGCTTCCCTAAAAGACAGAACTAAAGTAAGGGCTTGGGTATTTACTATTGTTAGGAATGAAATTGCCAATCATTACAACCTTGCTGCAAAAACAATACCTATACCTTCCTATGATATTTCATCCCATCAGGACAGCAATCAGGATTTCTGCTGTTTTGATCGTTTTGTAACCAATTTACCCAAGCAGTATAAAGAAGTGGTTCAATTGGTTTACCTGAAGGGCCAGACCCAAAATCAAGCAGCACAAGTGCTGAACATTAGCCTTGCCAACGTTAAAGCAAGAATTAGACGCGCAAAATCACTTCTTGTCCATAATTTTAATGCTTGCTGTAAATTTGAATTAAACAATGAAGGCAAACTCGTTGGGGATTCCAACTGCAGTATTTGTAATTAGCTTCCCTTATTTTCCTTAGCCTATATTATCAAAGGAATGTTCAAGATTTGTTATCTTAGACAAAGCAGTGGTTTGATCTATGATCAAATTATTTTGCCAATTATGATTACCTAAGAATGAAGATCCAGGAATTGACACTATATACTTCCAATATTGATGGGCAAACCGAGTTTTACTCCCAAGTCTTGGGGTTGGAAATAGTGAAGAAATCTCCAAAAAATGTTTCTTTTCATATTGGCAATTCCCTACTGCAATTTGAACAAAAAAAAGAGGCTACCTCATATCATTTCGCTATCAATATTCCCGCCAATAAAGAGGAAGAAGCATTGCAATGGCTAAAGTCCAGAATTACTATATTAAAGGATCAACAAGATGAAATTATAGACTTTAGGGCCTGGAATGCCAAAGCCATCTATTTTTATGACCACGACAAAAATATTGTGGAACTAATAGCGCGTAAAAACCTAAAGAATGAATCGGACCAGAATTTTGGACCGGAACAATTTCTGGAAATATCCGAGATTGGTGTCCCAACAAGGGATATTGAAAGCGAATTTAGTATCTTAAGGAATGCTATGGGAATTGAGATCTACGACGGAGGGTTTGGTAATTTTTGTGCTATTGGGGATGAAAACGGATTGTTCATTTGTATTAATAAGGAACATAAAAAATGGTATCCCACCAATGACAAAGCCTTTGCATCCAATTTTAAACTGCTAATGCAGGAAAAAGGCAAACAGTACCAGGTGGATTTCAAAAATGAAAGTATAAAGGTCACTGGCCCTTAGCTGCAGAATACCAATAAAAATTAATATGCCAATGGGAAAAATAAATTATCCCTTACTCTTAATAATTACAAGTGCCATATGGATCACTGTAAGCTTTATCAACTCCTGGGACCAAATGGATTTTCGATTTTGGGGACGGGTCATATCATTAGTCTTATTGATCCTTGCCATGGTAATTACAATTCACGATAATAAAAAGAATCAAGAAAAAAGTGAACCTAAAAATTCGAACAAATAAAAAAGATCCCAATATATAATGATTAATAAATGTTTAAAAGCAACCTTCTCCTTTTGTAAACATTGAAAAAAAAATCATTTTCCAACAAAACATAAAACTGAATATTTATGATAATAGACGTCCACACACATATCAACAACTACCATGAAGACAAGGTAGTTTCCTTGGAAGAATGCCTCAACTTGCTAACGGAGACCATGCAGGAAAATAAGGTAGATTATTCTTTGGTGTTATCTTCCTATAAGGTAAACGAACATAGACCCAGTACCAAGAAGGTGGTGGAAGCCATTAGTGGACGTGATAATCTTGGGGTGGTTGCAGGGATCAGTTATTTGAATTACACCCATAGGGACTTAAGGGAAATAAGTGAGTTTTTGGATGATGGACTTATAAAAGGTCTTAAACTTTACCCAGGCTACGAACCCTTTTACCCAAATGATAAAAGGTTACAGGTAGTTTATGATATGGCGGTTGAATACAATATACCAGTTATGTTTCATTCCGGCGACACCTATTCCCCAACGGGAAGGATCAAATACTCCCATCCCATTCATATAGACGATGTAGCCGTGGATTTTCCCGAACTTAAAATTGTCATCTGCCATGTGGGCAATCCTTGGATCAAAGACTGTATGGAAGTAGTATACAAGAACAAAAATGTATATAGCGATGTTTCTGGTCTGGTATTGGGTAACTTCTCTTACAAATTTGAAAGATTCATGAAAAATGAATTGGAGGAAATGATAACCTATGCCGGGAATCCCCAGTATCTTTTATACGGAACGGACTGGCCCATTTCCAACATGCACTCCTATCTCAACTTTATGAAACAATTGGATCTTCCTGAAGAAAAAAAGGAACTGATCCTATGGAAGAATGCTGCCGATCTTTTTAAAATTGATGTATCCAAACTTTAAAAAACACCTTACCATTTTAGTGTACTCTAAAATTAAGGCTTTGACATTTATTGATGGCGAATCAGCAGTAAATAGAATATCATCCAAATCTTCGGCCCATCAAAATGTTAAAACCAAACCGCCGAATTTGTGCTAAATCAAAAATAAATGAATATCTTATAGGTAGGTAAAGGCCTTAAACCAATACGTTTTAGACCTTTTAATAGAATATAGGTATGACCAAGAAAACTTTTGGGACCTTTGCAGGGGTCTTTACACCTACCACCCTAACCATATTAGGGGTCATTATGTATATACGCCAACCCTGGGTTGTTGGCAATGCAGGGGTTATGGGAGCCTTGGGCATAGTTTTATTGTCCGTCGCCATTACCTTGACTACGGCCCTTAGCCTATCTTCCATCACTACCAACATTAGAATAGGTAGTGGCGGTGCATTTAGTTTAATATCGCAATCCCTGGGCCTGGAAATCGGAGGAGCTATAGGGATTCCCTTTTATTTTGCCCAATCCATAGCCGTTGCCATGTACATTTTCGGTTTTAGGGAAGGTTTACAAACCTTGACACCAGACATTAATCCGGTGCTTCTGGATTTGGTCATTTTTGCGGTAGTTATGGGCATTGCATTTATCAGTACCAGTTTTGCCTTTAAAATTCAATTCGTAATTTTAGGTGTCATCGTTTTATCCCTGGTTTCTATCTACGGCGCCCTGTTTGTAAATGAGTTGAATTTTAATATTCAATGGATAGGACAGTATCCGGGTTCGGTGGAGAACGATTTTAGCGGATCCTCCTTCTGGACGGTCTTTGCTGTCTTTTTCCCAGCAGTAACCGGGGTAATGGCAGGTGCTAACATGTCCGGCGATCTCACCAATCCAAGAAAGAGTATTCCCGTAGGTACCATATCTTCGGTAATAATCACCACTATAATTTATATCAGCTTAATTTTTGTTGCCGCCGTAATCGCTTCCCCCGATGAATTGGCACAAAATTATAATGTATTTATAGACAAGGCCCTTTTTGGACCCATTGTCCTAGCGGGTCTTTTGGGGGCTACCCTATCCTCTGCCCTAGGGTCGTTTGTTGGTGCCCCAAGGATATTATTGGCTTTGGGAGAAAAAAATATACTGCCCAAGAGCAAGGAACTCGCTAGAAAATCCAAAAAAGGAGAGCCTGTAAATGCCATGCTAATTACAGCAGGATTGGTGCTGTTTGGTATTTCACTTCGAAATTTAAACACCATTGCCCCTTTGCTTACCATGTTTTTTATGATAACCTATGCCATGGTAAATATAGTGGCATTGGTAGAACAGACCTTGGGGTTGCCAAGTTATAGGCCTACCCTAAAAATTCCCATTATTATTCCCGCAATCGGGGCCTTTGGTTCCATTGCCATCATGTTTGTCCTTAATGTGATCGTAGCCTTATTTTCTTTGATATTTATAGTGCTTTTCTACCTCTATCTGGTTAAAATGAATATTAAATCGGCCGCAGGGGACTCTAGAAGTGGTCTGTTTACAGCTTTGGCAGAGTGGGCTACCAAAAAAACAAATAGCCTAAGGCAGGAACGGGAAGTGAGATCATGGCGCCCGGATCTGTTAATTCCCGTCACCATGCCCAAAGAACTAAGAAGTTCCTTTAAGCTTATCCATTCCATTATTTACCCCAAAGGATCCGTGAAGATATTGGCCCTAAGAAACGAAAATGAGACCGAACAGAGAAACATGGAAAATTTCCTTAAGAACGCTGTAAAGAAATTTAAAGAGAGTGATCTATCCGTTTCGTATTCCATAATAGATAACACAGATTTCAACACTACCGTAAACGTAAGTATGCAATCCCTAAATGCTGCTTTCTTTAAACCCAACATCATTTTTATCAGTATAGATACCGCCACCTCCAATTTGTCCTATTACAACAAACTAATAGCCGATACAAAGAAGAATAATTTTGGGATGATTATTTACATTCCATTTGCCACGGCAAGTCTGGCCATTGAAAAAAGTATCAATTTGTGGATGACCAATATTCCGGCGGACTGGAAGGAAACCTTTAGTGTAAACAACAACAACCTATCTGCCTTGACCTCCCTTCTTATTTGCCGAAATTGGAAAGGAAACATAGATGTACATATTCTCAATAATAATCCCAAACTGATATTTGCAGAGAACGATATTGAAGATTTAAAGACGATGGTGCGTTTCCCAAAACGAACTACCATCAAAATACATGAAGGTAATCTACTCGAAAATGTAGCCAAGGAAAAAAATGCGGATGTCAATGTATTTAATATAGAGCCAGGGGTGACCATTGATGACATGGTCAAAATTGTAAATGATTCCAGGATATCGGCAGTATTTTGTTCCGATTCCGATTTTGAAAATGTATTGGTATAGAAAAACCAACCACGCTTTTTACAATGCTTCATACAGACATAACGCTCCCGAGTGGAACCAATGTAGTTTGCCGGACGCTACCTATAGCGGCCATAATGAATAAATTGAAACCTTGAATTCTTTCACATTTCGCTAAAAATGAGTATCTTAGAATAGGTAACATTTAATACAACAATTATGGCAACAATTAAATCTTTAAACAAATGGGCCAATGCACATACTTATTATCCCTTGGATTTGTTAAGAGTTGCATTGGGAGTATTTCTTTTTATGAAAGGAGTGGATTTTATGTCCAATCATCAACAAATGGCAGAAATTATTAAACCCTTTCAAGACATTCCGGGAGGTATGTTGATTATGCATTATGTTGCGCCTGCACATTTTGTTGGTGGCTTTTTATTGGTAATAGGCTTATTGACCCGCTGGGCAGTGGTGGCACAATTACCAATCCTTATTGGTGCAGTATTGGTGAACTTTTTGGGCGAAATGAATAGCAGAAATCTAGTTCTGGCCTCCATCACCTTGTTGGCATGTATATTCTTTATGTTCTATGGTTCTGGTAAACATTCGGCAGATTACTATTTAAAAATGCAGAAATAGGGCATTTAACACCGTATTTAAATTATATTTAATATTTAAATGTTTACGGTTAAACCTTATTATGCCTTGTACCTATACATCTTTAACACCATTAAAGTCCGGAGTAAAATATTGGATTTTAATAATATCAATTTTATTATTTTTTTCCTGTCGGGAGAACAACGGTTCAGACTCCAGTACGGATGATACACCATCGGAAGAAATTACTTCCATCTCCTTTACCGCTATTGGGGACGTACCGTACAACAATGAACAGCGCGATGGCTTGATCGATATCATATCCAGGCACAATGCCATTGATCCTTCAGAATTTGTTATCCATGTAGGGGACATAAAGCCCGGTGCCGCGGAATGTGATGAAACGGTCTACCAAGATGTTTCGGGCATATTAAGGACGTTTGAGGCGCCTACCTTTATCGTTTTGGGAGACAATGAATATAATGACTGCAGTAACCCACAGCAAGGATTGGAATACTGGAACAAATATTTCCTTCATTTTAATGAAAATTGGACGTTTGAACCTACTGTCATCTATCAGCCCGAGCGTACAGAAAACTTTAGTTGGACACAGAAGAATGTTTTATTTATAGGAGTTAATCTCGTAGGAAGTCAGGTTCATGACTCCTTGGAATGGCATAACAGATTGGTCCAAAATGGCCAATGGGTTAAAAAACTCTTGGAAGAGCAAGTGGAGAATGTAGAAGCCATGGTAGTTTTTGGCCATGCCAATATAGTGGAAGCGGGTCCTGATAAATTTAAACCCTTTACGGATTTGTTTCGATCTGCCGCCCAATCTTTTGGGAAACCAATTCTAATGGTTCAAGGAGATGGACATTTTTGGATCAAAAATAAACCCTGGCCAGAACAAAACATTACCAGGCTACAAATAGATGGAAGGGATACAGCCGTGAAAATAACGGTAGATACCTCACTCGACTATCCCTTTTCCTTCGATAGACATTTCTTGGATCCTAGCTCCCAAGACAAAAATCGTCCCCAATAGGAATTGTTATGGTATTTGATAGCCAAAACATTATCCATATTGGGGATGATCTGTAAACCTAACGATCTATTTAACGACTCTAACTAATACTATAATCAATTAAATTTCCTCGGCCAACCAAGCTTTCATCATCCACACCGTTTTTTCTTGCTGGGTGATAAACTCGCTCATCATAGAATTGGTACCTTCATCGGAAGCCTCATCCGATGCATCCAAAATAGCCCTTTCAATAACCAATAATTCTGAAAGTGATTCTACGATCAAGCGAATCGCATCCTCATCCTTGGTTATATTTTTGCCAACCGGAACTCTGGAATTCTCAATATAATCCTCAAAAGTATGAAGGGGAACCCCGCCCAAAGTTAGTATCCGTTCCGCTATTTCATCCACCTTTAGATTGGCATCGGTATACAATTCTTCAAATTTTACATGAAGATCAAAAAACCTCTTCCCTTTTATATTCCAGTGAATTCCCCTTAGGTTCTGATAGTAACGTTGAAAATTTGCCAATAATTGATTTAAGTCCTTACTTAACGATTTTGATTTGGTAACATCCAAACCTATACTGTTTAATTGCATAATGTGTCTTTTTAATTATACCACTAAGTTACAGAAACCTATACCCAAAAGAAGCCTTAATTTATTGATAGATTTTATGATTGAATAGTAATATACGATAGGAAGAAAGTAAGGTTGAGGAATGGAATGATTATTGCATAGAATATCAATAAATTAACATAAAAATTTAAGTATAACCCAAGAATTAATCAATTCTCATAAGTTTTACCGATTAATTAAGAAAACAATAACAAAATATTCTCTTGTATATAGATGGACTAGCTTAAATTTGATTCACTCCCCCTTCAACTAAACCACCTAATAATGAATAAAAAAAAACTACTCCTATTTGGTATTCCCATTGTTCTTATTCTTGTAGGTTACACCCTTTTCGGGAACACCGCTGATGAAGATGTAGCCGTTACCACCAAAGTGGTAAAGGGCGATTTTGTTAATGAAGTCATTATTTCCGGAGAGGCCCAATCTACCAGTTTAAAAAAAATTAATGCCCCGGAAGAGATTCGGAAATTTAAACTTAATGTCAAGATCCAAGATTTAATTCCGGAAGGCTCTTTTGTAAAGGAAGGCGACTATGTAGGACGCTTGGATCCCTCCGAGGTGAACGAACAGATTTTGGATGCCCAATTAAACTTGGAAACTGCTGAATCCAAATACACCCAGGAACAGCTGGATACAACCCTTACTCTTAAACAGGAGCGGACAGCGATAAAAGATTTGCTTTTTGATATTCAAGAAAATAAATTGGAACTTAAACAGTCCATTTATGAACCCCCTGCTACCATCAAAAAATTGGAAATAAATATTGAACGCTTGGAGCGTGATCTAAAAGAAAAAACGGAAGATTATATAATCAAGGAGCAAAAGGCCATGGCCAAAATGGTAGAAGTGGGAACTGAAGTCTCCAAAATAAAAAAAATGTTGGATGAGCTCAGGGATCTTCAAAAATCCTTCACCATACATTCCGACACCAATGGAATGGTAACCTATGCCAAAAACTGGGATGGATCCAAAAGGAAGGTAGGAACCACCATAAGTAGTTGGGATCCGGCAATTGCGACCCTCCCTGATCTGACCAAAATGGAATCCAAGACTTATGCCAATGAAGTGGATATTAGGAAAATCAAAAAGGACCTTCCCGTTATAATAGGTTTTGATGCCTTCCCAGATATAACCTTAAAGGGAACCATAACCAATGTTGCCAATGTGGGCGAGGAGAAAAGGGGTTCGGATATCAAGTTGTTTCAGGTATTGGTAAACTTTGATGAGAACAATGATAACGTTAGACCTGGAATGACCACCTCCAATAGAATTTTGATACACAAGGAAGAAGATGTCCTTATGGTGCCTTTGGAAGCGGTTTTTTCCCAAGATTCCATAAGTTTTGTCTATACCAAGTCTGGTATGTCCATCGATAAAAAGGAAATAGAAATGGGCGAATCCAATTTGGATGTAGTGATCATAAAAAAAGGTTTAAATGAGAAGGAAATAGTTTATCTGAGCAAACCGGAAGGAATGGAAGAAAAGAGAATTCTATCTTTAAATTAGCTTCATGATAGATAAAATACTCCTAGAACAGATTGTCTCCAATTTCAGTGAGGCCATCCGTGTTGTAACCATCAATAAAGTAAGAACCTTTTTAACGGCATTGGGCATTATTTTTGGAGTTGCGGCCGTAATCACAATGTTATCTATTGGAAACGGGGCCGAGAAGGAGATCTTGGCACAATTGGAACTGGTAGGCGTCAACAATATTGTGGTAACACCCATTCCTGATGAGGAGGATGAAAACGCCAGCGAAGAAGACGAAGGGACCAAGGAAATAACTAGATTTTCAAAAGGACTTGATCTCTTGGATGTAGCCAGTATAGCCAATAACATTCCGACCATTAAAGCCATAAGCCCCGAAATTATATTGGAAACTTATGTCATCAATAAGGGAAGACAAAATTCGGTTAAACTTATTGGGGTGACCAATTCCTATTTTCCTACTTCCAATATTCACATAGGCAAAGGCAGCAACTTCTCCGAGGAACATATTATAAATGCCGCTTCGGTCTGCATTATTGGTGAAAAGGTGGAGAAAAAATTGTTTCCAGGCGAAAGTGCGGTCGGCAAACAAATTAAGGTCAAGGATGTTTGGCTTCAGGTAATAGGAATAATCGAGGAAAAGCTTATTTCGGAAAAAGCTCAGGAAAACTTGGGCATTAGGGACTTGAACCAGGATATTTACATCCCTGTAAAAACCTTCTTGGTGCGATACAAAGATCGAAAGATTATTTCCGATGAACCCTTGGATTTTAGTGGTGGAGGAATGATTTACATAGGTGGGGAGAATAATGGACCTAAAAAGCGGATTCCCAGAGGCAATTACCATCAGTTGGATAAATTAACGGTCCAGGTGAACAATTCCAGCGAGCTTAAATCTACTGCCGAAGTATTGAGCAAACTTCTCAAAAGAAAGCATAATGATGTTTTGGATTTTGAGATTACTATTCCTATACAACTATTAAAACAACAACAAAAGACCAAGCAGATCTTCAATATTGTACTTAGCATTATTGCCGGTATATCACTTCTGATCGGGGGTATTGGCATCATGAACATTATGTTGGCCTCCGTACTTGAAAGGACAAAGGAAATAGGGATAATGAGGGCCATTGGCGCCACAAAGCAAGATGTAATCCTTCAGTTTCTATCAGAGTCTGTCCTTATAAGTTTGGGCGGAGGTATAATAGGAATAATATTGGGAATTGTAGCATCGTATGGATTGGAACTGGCCACGGGCATAGAAACCATACTTTCATTGAACTCCATAATTTTATCCTTTTTCGTAGCCACTTTTATAGGGCTTGCCTTTGGAGTGCTACCTGCAAAATCAGCTGCCAACAAAAATCCAATAGAAGCCATAAGACGTGAATAGAAAAATTTCCAGATAACATCTATAACCATTACCCTCCCCCATTTTATCAATCAAAATAGTCCAATATGAAAAAATGTATTGTGTTGTTATTCCTATGTTCAAACCTTATTGTCCTGGGACAGTCCAAAAAGCTAACACTAACGGAGGCCATAGAAATGGCGAAAAAAAACTCTCCTGAATACCAAGCCGTCCTAAACCAATCCCAAGCCAGCTATTGGAAATACAGGACTTATATGGCCGAATTTCTGCCACAATTTAGATTAATTGCTACTGTACCGGATTACTCAAATTCCATTCAAAGGATTACCAATGACGAGGGCCAGGATATTTTCGTAAATCAAAATCAGTCGCGTATTGATGGGCAACTTGCCATTACCCAGCAAGTACCATTTACAGGTGGGGACTTTTCCCTAATTTCCCGATTACAACGAGTGGATCGTTATGGTGACATAGAATCCAGTAATTACTCCCTAACACCATTTTCCATAAATTACTATCAGAATTCCCTGTTCTTTAATCCGTATAAATGGGACAGGCAAATAGAACCTTTAAAGTTTGAGGAATCCAAACGCGAATTCATAGAACGTATGGAAGATATTTCCTTAAGCAGTTGCCTACGCTATTTTGGTCTTTTAACCGCGCAAATGAGATTAAAAAATTCCCAGAACAATTTAGCAACACAAGATACCTTATTGCAGATTGCCAAAGGCAGGTTTGAGATTGGAAAAATAGCAGAGAACGAATTGTTACAAATGGAACTTGGGCATCTAAATTCAAAAAATGAAGTAACAAGCAACACCATCTCCCTAAAAAGGACTTCACAAAATTTGGCCCGTTATCTGGAACTGGAAACCGAAGATATAGAACTATTCATTCCTGAGAAATTGGTAGATTTTGAGGTAAGTGTGCAGACTGCCCTGGATGAGGCTACCAATAACAGAAAATCGGTTATAGAATTTAGAAGAAGGCGTTTGGAAGCAGAAAGAAACCTTGCGGAAATAAAAGGCACCAATAGATTGGAAATCAATGTCAACGCCAATTTTGGATTGAATAAACGTGCAGATGATTATGACGCCCTTTTCCAAGATTTTGATAGACAACAAAATGTCTCCGTATCCTTGGGCATTCCTATTTTCGATTGGGGGGTATCCAAGTCCAGAAGAAAAATGGGAGAGGCCGATCTAGGTCTGGTAGAAACAAATATTGAGCAGGAACAACAGGCCTTTGAACAGGAAATATACCTACATATTTTAAATTGGTCCAGTAAAAGGGATTTTCTTGCAACTTCGGAGAAGGCAAAAGAGATTGCCATAAAGCGATATCAGATCACTAAAGAGCGGTATATTCTAGGGAAAATAACCATTACGGATCTAAATTTGGCGCAACAGGAAAAAGACAAGGCAGAACTTGATTATCTGAATTCCTTGCAAAATTTCTGGACGGACTACTATACTTTACGAAAGCTGACACTCTACGATTTTATCAATGACAAAAAGATAGAAGCGGAAAAGATAGTTTTCGATTAATACCCCAATGACACTAACCTAATTTATCCAGGCCGGTCCATTTATGCCTTTCTCATAAGATTTTACAACTAAGGCTGAAACTTTATAGGTTTTGTTTATAGTTTTTATAATTTTATCACTTTAAATAATACTTCATGACCATTACACAGTTGCAATATGTACTAGCCGTTGCCGAGTACCAGAATTTTACCTTAGCGGCCGAAAAAAGCTTTGTTACCCAACCTACATTGAGTATGCAGGTCCAAAAATTGGAGGACGAGTTGGACATATTAATTTTCGATAGGAGTAAAAAACCTATTACCATAACAGAAGTGGGCGCCAAAATAGTTGCACAGGCCAAAAATATTGTCAATGAGGCCAACCGTATTAAAGATATAGTAGATCAGGAAAAGGGTTTTATAGGCGGTGAGTTCACCCTTGGGATCATCCCTACCATTATGCCCACCTTATTGCCCATGTTCTTGAGGACCTTCATTAAAAAATATCCTAAGGTAAATCTGATCATTAAAGAGCAGAACACGGAAAATTTGATCCGAAATCTGCAAGATGGCCATATTGATGCGGCAATTGCGGCTACGCCATTGGAAATCGAATTTATTAAGGAACGCCCACTTTATTACGAACCTTTTGTGGGGTACGTACCTCCCAATCATAGACTGGGAAGAATAGCGGAATTAGTACCTGAAGATTTGGAAATTTCTGATGTTCTACTTTTAAGGGACGGACATTGTTTTAGGGATGGAGTCATAAATTTGTGCAATGCCTCGAAAAATTATCAGGAAGAGCACTTTCAATTGCAGAGCGGCAGTTTCGAAACTTTGATCAACCTATCCAATGAAGGATTGGGCATGACCCTCCTACCTTTCCTAAACACTATTGAACTGGATGATAAAAAGAAGCAGAACCTTAAATTCTTCAAAAACCCCTCTCCTGCTCGTGAAGTAAGTCTTATTTACCATAAAAGTGAGCTGAAAATACAAATTACAGAAGCCTTATATGATGTTATTGCCAGTGTAGTAAGAGGTGCTATTGCTTTTCAGGATGTAAAAATTATTAGTCCGTTGAACAAATAATTATTCCATTTTTCGATATTTATAGGAACATTCCTCAATACAGCCCACATTGGATAGTATAAGTCGCCCTTCGGCAAAACTCATATTAAAATTGGTCTCTATTGCATTATTCTCACAGTGATAACGTAAGGTCAAAACACTTTCATTGGTACTGTAAATTCCATTAACAATACCACCACAAGCCTTTTCATTGTGGGTGTAGGAACCATTGGCCTTAAATTCGAATATTGGTCCGTTCATTACTGTGGTCCAATTTTCAACTATATCGCCAGGGCTAATTTTGGTGGCTTCCAATTGCCATTTTCCTAAAAGTTCATTGGTAATAAGGGGCAGGGTATCTTCATCCTTCCCACAACTGAGGAGGAATAAGACAAATACGTAGGTTAATTGTTTCATTATATATAACATTGGGGGTCCGCCATTATATACGGTTGAATTAACCTAAATAGTTGTCTTTAATGAATAAGAAGTCTTAAAAAAACAAAGTTGCCCACATAAAAGTGATCAAAAAAAAGCCACCTCATAAAGGTGGCTTTTATCTATGCTTTCAAATAAAGAAGGCTTTGTTGTAATTCTGGCTTGTCATTAATAAATTGCTTTAACCAGAGTTTTAATTCTTCTATTTCAAATGGTAATAGTCTAGTCACTGCTTTTTCTAGTTCTTTGCAAAATAACTTTGTATCAAAACTAACCTTTTGCAGTACGGTTTTGGTGTACTCTAACATAGCTCTTGCCATATTTCAAAATAATTTTAGGTTGCTTGGACTAAGATAACCAATAAAAGGTATATATTATTGCCGTCTTTCCGTTAAATAATAGATAAAATGATGTTAAAGTCGATGAACTTACATTTTCAACAACTTTTTTTAAATAAAAAAAGGACTCTTGGACAACTGATTCTAGTCGGAGCCTCCATAAGCTTAATAGGATGTAAAACATTAAATACCAATAGATTAAACAAGAGCATTGACCAACAGATAAGTTCACAGACTACCAACAATTACTTTCAAGGTCTATTAATTTATGACCCTGTAAAAAAAGACACCTTGTATAGCCATAATAGCCAAAAATATTTTACCCCGGCAAGTAATACCAAGATCATTACCTTATATACTTCCCTTAAAACCCTACCCGAAAAGATTCCGGCCCTAAAATATATTGCTAAAAATGATACCCTGTATATGGAAGGTACGGGCGACCCAAGCTTGTTGCATCCCTATTTTGGTGACAGTACCGCAATAAAATTTGCCAAGAACTATAAGAACGTGTTCCTTTATCTGAATAATTTTGAGGAAAGTAGATATGGTCCAGGATGGGCCTGGGAGGATTATGACCTCGATTTTAGTCCGGAAAGAAATAGTATTCCCTTATATGGCAATGTTGTAACCATTACCAATAATGATAGTTTGGCAGTTAGTCCAAACCATTTTAAAAACCAGGTAGTACCTATTAGTTATGGAGTAAATAGGGAATTGTACAGCAATACCTTTTATTATGACCCTCAGAGAAATGATACCTTGGAGAGCCCTTTTATGATAGACAGCACGCTTACAAAAAGTCTCTTGGAAGAGGTCCTACTTAAAAAGGTCAATATTGTGCAAAAGATGCCGAATGAGGAAAAACAGGTGTTGTACAGTGTTTCTTCGGATTCCCTATTTAAGAGAATGATGGAGGTAAGTGATAATTTTCTTGCGGAACAACTATTAATTTTAAGCTCCTCTACACTTTCGGATACCTTAAACAGTGCTAAGGCCAGGAAGTATATTTTGGACAATTATTTACAGGAACTTGAGCAACCACCGAGATGGGTTGATGGTTCCGGACTTTCCCGTTACAACTTGTTTACCCCGGGAACAATGGTCTATGTATTAAATAAAATGTACCAGGAAATACCAAGGGAACGCCTCTTCAACTTTTTTCCAGTTGGGGGTCTTACCGGGACTTTAAAAGGAAGGTTTAATGGTGGTGATCGCCCATATATTTATGCAAAAACCGGATCACTTGGCAATAATTATTGCCTTAGTGGGTATCTAATTACCCAGTCTGGAAAGACTTTAATATTTAGCTTTATGAACAACCATTTTACCAAAAGCAATAGTGAGGTAAAACAACATATGGAATCTATTTTCAAAATGATCAGGGATAATTATTGATCCAAGACCTTAATATGATCCACTTTGTCGGCAAACTTCAACAATAACAACTTGATTTTTGGGGCAATATGGGTTTTGCAAAATGGTTTATATGGATTCTTATAATAATAGTTTTGAAATGCCTTATCGGAAATTTTAAATTCCCTGAAGGATAGGACTTTGGTTACCAAAGGCTTTTCAAAATTCTCCTGAAATTTATGCAGTGCCAAGGTAGATCTTTCAACATCCAGTGGCCCAAAAGTATAAATGGCAGAGCGGTATTTAGTTCGCATACTATGGTCTGAAGTCGATTTATGGGTATAAAGATGTATCAAAATTAAATCCTCCAAACTTATGTCGCTTGGCTCATAACTAACTATTACAGCCTCTGAAAAGGACGACTCCTCCCCATCCGAGGCTACAAAACCCTGTTCTACGCTTATTATCCCCTTTAAGGACTTATAAACGGCTTCGGTACACCAGTGGCAGCCACCACCAAAGGCAATCTTATGAATAGTTTCCATAATGGGTTGGTCGTATTAGTTGTTGGAAAATAACCCATTAATTTTAGCGTATTGTAGTAGCATAATGGTCTTGGCATCTTTAATTTCACCGGTACGTATCATTTCCAAAGCTTTTTCAAAGTCCAACTCCAAGACTTCAATATTTTCTGTCTCCTCCTCGGCACCACCCCCCTCGCCTATCTTCATTTTTTCTTCATATGATCCAATAAAGAAATAAAGGATCTCGGTTACGGAACCAGGCGACATATAGGATTCAAATACTTTCTCTACCTTCTCCAATTTATAACCGGTCTCCTCCTCGGTTTCCTTTTTGATACAGTCTTCGGGATGGTCACCATCCAATAATCCGGCGCAAACCTCTATCATCATCCCGGAGTCATTGCCATTTATATAGGTGGGCATCCGAAACTGTCGGGTAAGTATAACCGTTCTATTCTTTTTGTTGTACAGTAAAATGGCCGCACCATTTCCCCGATCATAGGCCTCTCGGGATTGGGTTTCCCAACTGCCATCATCACGCTGATATTCAAAGCTTAACTTTTCAAGTTTATACCAGTTATTGGACAATAACTGCCTGTTTATGTTTCTTACTTTTTTGTTGTTCATTTCTGGAAGGTTCTTGTTTGTATACAAAGCTAGGGATTTATAGACGCTAGTAATCGGTGAAAAAATAGGATTTAATATCCCAAACAAAATTTATAGTTGTATGATGCAAGCTATGACTGTACCTCAAACAGTAACGGCCTTGTTCAAATACCGTCTAAAGGGGAGCATTTCCATATAAACCGAGATTATCTTCTGCTTAAAATCATCTTGTAATATTTCTTTTTGTGTAAGGGGATGCATAACAGCAAACGTTTTATGCCGTAACAGTTCCACATGCGGATGGTCCTTGGAAAATCCCTTGGGAGCATTCTTTAGTGTTTCATCCACAACCAAATCCCCAAAAGTGTCCTTAAAGGATTTTTTATTAAGTATTTTTTTTAACTCCTCTCCGTCGTAATCAATAGCCTCGCGTATACTGCGTAAGGTTTTTGGATCCGGCCTCCAAAAGCCGCCGGCCAACATGGACTGACCAAGACCTACCTCAATGTAAAAGTCTGCGGTATTGGGCGCCTTGTCCAACCCTGCTCCAAAATGGTCCTTATAGATGGGTTTGTTGGGCTGGAACATCAAATTATTGTTAATACGGTTTATTCCCTTTTTACCTGGAGTATCAAAATATTCATTGTCCAAAGCCGCAATGGCCAGATCCAGTTCATCCAACCATGCTATATAATCTTTTCTTACCTCCTTGTACCATTTTCGGTTATTATCCATCCACTCCTTGGAGTTATTTTGGTTGAGTTCTGTAAGAAATTGAAATAAGGATTGAAAATTCATTATAAAGTATAGATTGTAATGGAAAAATGAAGAAGGCTATATTTTGATTAAAATCGATTATCTCCGTCCAAAAGGTCACCAAGGCCACCCAAAATACTGCCTTCCCCTTTGTCTTTTCCTCCTCTTGGAATGGATGCCAAGACCCTACCTGCCAATCTGCTAAAGGGCAGTGATTGTATATATACTGTTCCAGGGCCACGTAGGGTGGCATAAAAAAGTCCCTCGCCCCCAAAGATGGTGTTTTTGATTCCCCCTATAAATTCTATATCATAATCCACGTCCTTGGTAAAGCCAATGATACAGCCCGTATCCACTTTTAAGGTTTCACCTGGACCGAGTACCTTTTTTGCCGTAGTTCCTCCTGCATGTACAAAGGCCATTCCGTCGCCCTCCAATTTTTGCATGATAAATCCTTCACCTCCAAATAGCCCTCGACCCAACCTCTTTGAAAATTCAATACCTACGGAAACCCCTTTTGCCGCACACAAAAAAGCATCTTTCTGACAAATGAACTTACCTTGAAATTCACTAAGGTCTATCGGAATAATCTTTCCAGGATAAGGAGAGGCAAAGCTTACCTGCTTTTTACCATGACCTATATTTAAAAATGCCGTCATAAATAGGCTTTCGCCTGTAAGCAAACGCTTTCCGGCCGAGAATAGTTTTCCCAGAACCCCTGTATCCTGATTGGATCCATCACCAAAAATGGTATCCATTTTAATGTCGGAATCCATCATCATAAAACTGCCTGCTTCGGCCACCACAGCCTCCTGTGGATCCAATTCTATTTCCACATATTGCATTTCTTCTCCGTAAATTACATAGTCTATTTCGTGTGCGTTCATATCAATCTTCTTTTTATTTTATATTACTTATTTCAGAGTTTTAATATTCGTCTTGCGCCTTGTATTACCAAAATAAAAACAATAGTTCCGATAATCAAGTCGGGTTTGTTGGAGTTTAGCACATTAACCAAAAAGCCGGCTACAATAACGCCTAAATTGATAATTACATCATTTGAAGTAAAAATCATACTTGCTTTCATATGTGCTTCTTCTTTACTTTTAGATTTTTGAAGTAAGTAAAGACAAATTCCGTTTGCAATTAAAGCAAAAACCGAAACCATTATCATTGTCGTGAAATTAGGAAGTTGTTCTGCTCCGAAAAAACGTCTCAAAACTTCGCCAAATCCCATAACCGCAAGTAAAATTTGAAAATAACCGGCAAGTTTGGCAATTCGTCTTTTTCGTATTAAAGTACCGCCCACAGCAAAAAGACTAATTCCATAAACAAATGAGTCTGCAAGCATGTCCAAACTATCAGCAACAAGTCCCATGGATTTGGAAATTAATCCTGTTGTCATTTCGATAATAAAAAAAAGAAAGTTTATGGAAAGAACTGTCCACAGTAACTTTTTTTGATTTAAATTTTCTGCAAACTGTGTTTGGGCAGTTTCTTCGGTCTTTAATTTTTGCCCACCTAAATTTAGTTCGAGTATTAATGTCTCAATTTGGTCAGCTTGTCCATCATGAAAAACGGCCAATTTTCGATTCGGAATGTCAAAGTCGAGATGTTCTATACCTGGAATTCCATCTAATTTCATTCGGATAAGGTTTTCTTCCGAAGGACAATCCATTTTAGTTATTTCAAATACTGTTTTTTTCATTAGAACATTATCGGAGTCTCTTAGCTAGAACAAATCTGTATCAAAATCAAATATTATTAGTTAGTTAATTTGGTGGTATGTGCTATAACCCTAATCTTTTTGTTCAGACTATAAGTATCAATAAAAACAGATTTGTTACAATGGTCCATTAGTTATTGGGAATTGGAACATTGACCCATTGTTACATTGGTACATTGGTACATTGGTATATTGGTATATTGGTATATTGGTACATTAATTAATTGATACATTATACAATTGGCACCTTACCCTTTCACTTTAAGTGTCCATTCAAAATTAAAGGTAGAAACTACAATACCTTCTTCGTTGACCCCGACCGATTTCATCCAAATAGTCTGTCCCTCTCCGGTTTCTATGGTTTTTTTAATGGCATCTGCTATAAGGTGGCCCTCCACGCAGGTAAATGTAATTTTACCTGTTGCCTTTTTTGAAAAATTAGCATTGTTATTGGCTACCAGCATGGAAATATTTCTTTCGCTCTTTCTGATCTGATTCATGACCATAGCTCCGGTGGTCAACTCCGCTGCCATCCCCTGAACTGCCCAAAACAAGGATTTAAACGGATTTTGATTGATCCATCTATGCCTAACGGTTACTATTGCCTTTTTTTCATCAATGTATCTTAATCGTACTCCTGTCCACCATACGGCCGGGAGTTTAAAGAAGCTGAACATGTTAATTTTACTTGCATCGGAAGCCATAACTGTCGTTTAATTTAAATCAAAAGTATATAAAATGTACGAACCTACAATTGTTAATAAATTGTTAATTTTTAGTACTTTGTTTTGCATAGTACCTTCTTTTAGATATATATTTGCATAAGAAGTTATTAGGTTTAATAAGAACAGTCTATAATAATAGCCCGGTTTAACATAGAAATATAGTTTTGGCTGCTATCAGAAACTGTTCTAACCTGGACCAACAATAAAGTAGATATAGCTACCTGGGGAACACTAATTATACAACAATGACCGAAACAATTAGCAAACACGAAAAAAATTTGGCAGCAATAATACACGCCTCCACCTTTTCCAAATATTTTATCCCTTTTGGGAATTTCCTACTACCCTTGATACTTTGGACAGCGAATAAAAAGGAGCATGACTTCGTGGACCAAAATGGCAAACAGGCTTTGAACTTTCAAATAAGTCTACTATTATATTCCATCATCATAGGTATTTTCACTATTCCTTTTTTTATTGGGATTATACCGGAAATATTTCATTTGGGTAATTTCAACTTTGCCAATCTTAACGAATTCAACGGTCTTAATTTCGATTTTGACTTTCATCCGTTCCAATTGGGAAAATTGCTTTGGCCATTGGGAATAGCTGGAGCAGCACAGTTGGGACTGTTCTTGGTAAATATAGTTTATACCATCCTGGCTACCATTCGTACCAGTGAAGGCATAGAATTTAAATATCCGATAAGCATACCATTTATTAAATAATGTACAATACAATTAGTACTCATCACACTAATTCCAGAGTTTATTCATCAATCAAATTAAAATGCTACAATGCGATCATCAAAAAAAACGAACAGTAAAATTATTATAATCATGAAATTATGAATATTGAAAACACAAAAGCGCAAATGCGCAAGGGAGTCTTGGAGTACTGCATACTTTCCATTCTCAATGGAGAGGACAAGTATACCTCCGAAATCCTGGACACCCTAAAGGATGCTAAAATGCTGGTGGTAGAGGGTACTATTTATCCGTTGCTCACAAGACTAAAAAATGCAGGATTGCTCAACTATCGTTGGGAAGAATCCACTTCAGGTCCCCCAAGAAAGTATTATACACTAACAGAAACGGGAAAACTATTCCTAAAGGAATTGGATACCACCTGGGATGAACTAAGAAATGCAACAAACCTTGTTACCAAAACAAAAAATAGTTAAAAAATGAACAAGACAATAAATATAAATCTGGCCAATTTATTCTTTCACATAGATGAAGTAGCCTACACTAAATTACAACGGTATTTAGAGGCCATAAAGCGTTCCTTTGCCAATACCAATGGTAGCGAAGAGATCATAGCGGATATCGAGGCCAGAATTGCCGAATTGTTCCATGAAAAAATGGAGAATGAAAGACAGGTAATTACCGAGAAGGAAGTTGACGAAGTCATTGGAATAATGGGACAACCCGAGGATTACATGGTCGATGAGGACATTTTTGAAGACCAACCCCAGTCAACAAAAAAACCGGGCAGGGTAAGAAAATTATACAGGGACATAGACAATAAGTATATAGGGGGTGTTTCAGCCGGTCTAGGACACTATTTTGGATTAGATGCCCTATGGGTTAGACTATTGTGGATTCTACTGACCATATTTAGTTGGGGAGGATTTGTATTTATCTATATTCTCCTGTGGATTCTGATTCCGGAGGCCGTGACTACGGCCCAGAAGTTGGATATGCGCGGTGAAGCCGTAAACATCAGCAATATTGAAAAAAAAGTAAAGGAAGGTTTTGACGATGTAGCGGAAAAGGTTAAAAACGTGGACTATGAAAAAATGGGAAACAGGGTGAAAAATGGTAGCCGTGGTTTCTTCAATGCCATAGCGGATATTATTATGTTCTTTTTTAAGATCATTGGTAAATTTATCGGAATAATTTTAATTGTTATTGGAGCTGCAGGAATAGTTGCTCTATTGATAGGCCTTTTTACCGTAGGTATTTTGGACATAATACATCTGCCCGGAGTGGACTTTTATAATCTTGTCAACTCTACCAGTACTCCGGTATGGGTGGTTTCAATACTCGCATTTTTCGCTATTGGAATTCCCTTTTTCTTCCTAATGTACCTAGGCCTTAAGATTTTGGTGAACAATTTAAAGTCTATAGGCAATATCGTAAAATTTACCCTGTTGGGGTTGTGGCTGATCTCTATAATCTTATTGACCGTTTTTGGTATACACCAAGCCGCAGCCCACGCTTACTCGGGTAATGTAGCTACTGAAAATGAACTGGTTTTCGCCCAGGCTTCGGAACCGATTAAAATAAACTTAAGGTCAACGGACAGGGACAAACAGGAAAATAACATGCGAATTAATGGGATAGTATTGGACTATACCGAAAATGGGGAGGAAATTCTTATTTCACGCGATTTCCGTATGTACATAAAAATGTCGCACGATTCAATTGCGCGCATTGAAGTGAGGAAAAATGCCAATGGGAATTCCTTTAAAAATGCAACAGAGACAGCTGATAAGATCAACTACAGTTATATGGTCCAAGGCAATACCATTCTCTTAGATGATTATTTATCTACTGGTAGAGAGAATAAGTTTAGAGATCAAGACGTAAGGGTTTATATATACCTCCCAATGGGAACCAAAGTCGAATTCGGAAAATCCCCTGAAAACTGTTGGACAATCAGGGCCAATAATGACCAGAATATGAACGGTTGTGAAATAACGAAGTATACTTGGATGATGAATAAGGATGGTGAATTAAAATGTGAAAACTGTCCAGAAATTCAAGAAGTCGATGAGGACAATAATGGCAAAATTATAATTAATGAAGATGGGGTGGATATTGATATAAAAGGTAACGGGGACAATTTTAAACTAAAAATAGACGACAAGGGCGTACAGTTTAAAACCAACGAAACCAAAAGTACCGATTTAAAAAAGGATACTGTTCAGTAGGCTCTTTTAACAACTCGGTAATTTATAATGTGGCCAAAGAAACCTAAATAATAATTTTAAACATATCGTAAAATAGTAACATTAATCAATCCTTGAAATACTCAGCCCCCCCAAGAGTTTATTACAAGACTCAAAAAACAACAATCATGACAACACTAGCAAGAATTACCATCACACTAATCTTGGCAATCCTATTTTCTTCATGCGGTTTTGATATCAACATCGGACCTGGCAAAAAAGGAAATGGAATCGTTGAAGAAGAGAAGCGTAGGGTGACTTCAGATTTCACTGCTATTTCAGTATCCGAAGGTCTGGACGCTTATGTCACCCAGGGCAATGAATTTGAAATCATTGTAGAGGCCGACGAAAATATTATAGGCTTAATCGAGACCGATATTAAAAATGGAACCTTGAGGATTCATGCCATTGAAAATATCGGTAGGGCTACCAAAAGTATATATGTTACCCTACCTGTCATTACAGCCTTGGAAACTTCCAGTGGTGCATCACTTAGTACCAAAAACGCCATAGAGGCAGAAAACATTGAATTGAGTTCCAGTAGTGGTTCCAATCTTCAAATTGAGGAACTCAAGGCATACAATGTAATAGCGGAATCCAGTAGTGGCGCCCATATTAGAGTAGCCGGAGAAACAGAAACATTTAACGGTAGTGCCAGTAGTGGCTCAGGAATAAAAGCTGAAAATTTAAGCTCAGCCAATTGTAGTGCCAGTGCCAGTAGTGGGGCCGGAATTACCGTAAATGCATCCGAATCCTTAATTGCAAAGGCCAGTAGCGGGGGAGAAATCCGTTATACCGGAAATGCCAAAGTAGAACATCAAAAATCGAGCTCCGGAAGTGTCAGTGCATTATAAAGGTCGGACCAATCATTAACAAGAAATCAACTGTCCAAAAATTTGTAAAACCCATTGAGATTTCAGTGGGTTTTCATTTTCCAATACATCATCTTTCTTTATATTCGTTCCATAAAATTTGTTATGAAAATAAAGATCAAAAAATATGTACTTCCGTTAAAACACACATTCAGTATTTCCAGGGAATCCCATGATTTTCAAGATTCAATGATCGTTGCCTTGGAACTGGACGGTAAAACGGGCTATGGGGAGGCTACATCCAATCCCTACTATAAAATAACCTTCGAAACCATGCAGGCGGAGATTGAAAAGGTGAAGGAGGAAATAGAAGGTTTCCAATTTAGGGAACCGGAAGCATTCCATGCGTTCTTGGTATCCAAAAACTTGAGCAATTTTGCTATCTGCGCATTGGATCTTGCAGCCAACGACCTATATGGAAAAATACTGGGCAAACCATTATATGAAATATGGAATACGAATAACAGTAGCTATCCCATAACCAATTACACTATTGGACTGGATACCATTGAAAAAATGGTGGACAAAATGAAAGAAATGCCCTGGCCCATATATAAAATTAAACTAGGTACCGATAAAGATGTGGAGATAGTAAGGGAGCTGCGCAAACACACCGATGCCATTTTTAGGGTAGATGCCAATTGCGCGTGGACGGCAGAGGAAACCATTGCCAATGCACCTTTATTGAAGGATTTGGGCGTCGAGTTTCTGGAACAACCGCTTAAAGCGGATGATTGGACAGGTATGGAAGCAGTGATGCACCAAAGCGTTCTGCCAGTAATAGCGGATGAAAGCTGTATAGTGGAAAGTGATGTGGAGAAATGCGCGCTTCATTTTAACGGAATCAATATAAAATTGACAAAATGTGGCGGCCTTACCCCAGCTAGAAGAATGATCAAAAGGGCCAAGGAATTAAATCTACAAGTAATGGTGGGATGTATGACCGAATCCACTGTTGGTATATCGGCCATTGCCCAACTAATTCCACAATTGGATTATGTGGATATGGACGGCGCCATGTTGTTAAAAGAAGACATTGCGGACGGGGTGATCATTCAGGATAACGGCAAGGTAATCTTTCCTACCTCCGGTGGGAGTGGAATAAGTTTACGTTGATGACTATTTATACCGATGGGTTCCCAGGTAGGGAACTGGAGTTGGACCAAAAGAAATTTTTGTATTTTGGAGGTACTTCCTATTTGGGGTTGCAGACCGACGAAGCTTTTCAAGAAATCTTTATTTCCAATATCAGGAAATACGGCACCAATTATGGTGCATCCAGAAAATCCAATGTACGCCTTTCCGTTTATGAAAAAGCAGAACAATTCTTATGCCAATTGGTGGGGTGTGAGTCCAGTGCCACTTTATCTTCCGGATATTTGGCAGGACAATTGGTGAGACAAACCATGGATACCAAGGAGCATAGACTGTTCTATGCCCCCAATACCCATTCTGCCCTCTATTCCCCAACTCCATCAACAAAGCTGAAACCATACATCACTTTCACGGCCCTGAACATAGCCGTTAGATCCCATTTGGAAACTAATCAGGAAACTACTCCAGTGGTATTTTTGGATGCCATTGATTTTTCTGGGGCCAATTATCCCGATTTTGAGGGATTACGAACACTGCCTTTGGAAAGGATTATTCTGGTGGTAGACGATTCCCATGGAATTGGAATTGTAGGTGAAAATGGTGGTGGTGTTTTTCGTAGGTTGAAGGAATTAAGTCCTAAAGAACTTATTGTTTGTTGTTCCTTGGGAAAAGGGTTCGGGATTCAGGCAGGGTCTATTTTTGGAACTGAAAAAAGAATTGAGCAGTTCATGGACACTCCCTTTTTTGGAGGGGCAAGTCCGGCAGCACCCGCAGCAGTGGCGTGTCTTATGGACGGAAAGGCACTCTTTCTTGAAAAAAGAGAAGCCTTGATCCATAATATAACCTTATTTATGTCCAATGTTAAAACTTTGGATAGATTTAAATTCATGGAGGGTCACCCTGCCTTCAGCTTTACAGATGAAAAGCTTGTCAGCTACCTGGAGCGGCAAAATGTTTTGGTGACCAGTTTTCGTTATCCAGATGAGGATTCATTCCTTATGAGCAGAATTGTAATAAGTGCCCATCATAAAAAGGAGGATATCCTTTTATTATGTAATCTTATCAATTCATATTTATAAAACAAAACGGCCATCCTATTGGATGGCCGTTCTCTTTAACTGTTCCCTCTTATAAAATTAATTATCCCACCATACTGGGGTAACCGGGGATTGTTGGTTTGCCACAACATTGGCCTCATTTCTATTCAACTCGGTTGAAGGATAAATGGCCCTTCTAAACCACTGTCCAAAATATTCGCTGTCATCACTTGCTTCCTCCAATCTTATTTGAAGGCCTGTGAAAACATCAGCAGAAAAATCATATCTTCTATAATCCACAAAAGTCTCTGGATTTAAAAAGTTGTTAATGTATTTTTCCTTCATAATATGGTGCAACATTAGTCCTGCTTCACCCACGGCTATGGCCCCATCGGCCAAATAATCGGAGCCATCCACATCATACATATCCATACTGGCCTGTATACCTTCCAAATAGGCGGTGTAGGCCTCGGAACTAGATCCGGTGCTTGTGGTGTTGCCTCCGTTGGCCAAAAAAGCAGCCTCCGCCTCAATAAATTTGGCTTCTGCATAACTGATCAACAATAGAGGTGAATCTATACTGGTATAGTATCCATCCGTTTTAAAACGGGTATTGGCATCGCTACCATCAGGAGCTACGCCCTCTCCACCGCTCACAAAACCTTTCCACTCCGCTTCGTCCCCATTTTCGGCGAACAAAGGCAGTCTTGGATCTATGGTAAGAGCTGCGCTTTCAAATGGGTAATAATCCCCGTTCATAGAACTTACCAACTGACTGGCAATATCGTTGCTAAGGTTACCTGTAAACCTGGCCAATATTTCTACGGAATACCAAGGGTTGATATTCTTCTCATTATAGTGCATCTCAAAATTATCGTCATTTGATGTAAAACCGTTGGCGATTGAAGTTAAAACCTCATTGGCAGTAACTGTACCTTTATTTACCAAATGCAACTGATATCTCGCTTTAATGGTGTAGGCAGCCCTTAACCACTGATCGGAATCACCTCCGTAGATAAGGTCCGAGCTTCCCAAGTTAAAACCTGAGGTATCAGTACCTTCCAATGCAGTGATGGCCGAATTTAGAAGCGTGAATATTTCCGTGTATATCGATTCTTGGGTATCGAAGGTTGGAAAATTATTGTTCGGGCCGTCCGTAGCATCCGAATAGGGTATATTATCCCAGGTATCGGTAGCTATTCCAAGATTTATGGCAGTAAGAATATCCGATATAGCGCCAATATGCGTAGCGTTGGCCTCTGCAGCCTTCTCCTTAATTGCCTTAAGATTAGGTAAAATATAAAGGTATACCTGACTCCATAAGCCACTTGCTTCTGTTTGTCCTGCAGCTCCACCCCCCGTAGATACAAAGTTCTGCACATAATTTCCAAATGCCAATTCGGCAGACCGCTGCCCTTCCATGGTGCTATGAATTACCGGTGCCATTAGATCCTGCATTCTCAACTCCTCCAAGGTTGCTGTATTGGAAGGAGTATTTACATCAAAATAATCATCACTACACGAAACCTGCGCAACTAATAGAAGTGATAAAATTCCTGTTTTTATAATATTGTTTTTCATGTTTATCATATTTAGAATGAAATATTTAGACCGAAAGAGTAGCTTTGGCTCAACGGAACGCTAAGTCCTGTAAAACCGTAAACGTTGCTACCAGCACTATACTGGTTTCCTTCTGGGTCATAACCATCAAATGGGGTCCATACAAGAATATTGGATGCACTAACAGAAAGGCTTAGCTTCTCCATTTTAAGGTCCCTGGTAAATTTATTGTCCATGTCATAGGACAAACTAACATTGCGCAATTTAACCCAAGATGCATCCTGTACCAATACTTCAGCCGCCCTGTTATAGACATTTGAATTTCTATAATAATTCTGATCAATTAAAGCTGGTGTGGTGTTAGCAGTATAACCTCCGCTACCATTGTCCATTACTCCTTCCAAGACTACCTCTTCATCCCTGACCAAAGTACTCAAAGGATTACCATTTCTAATAGAATTTCTAAGACCGGAATCATAAAGATCCCCACCTTCCTTATATTCCAATAAGAAATTGAATCCTATTCCCTTCCATTTGAAATTACTGCCCAAGGAAGAAATGAAGTCCGGAAAGGCATTTCCAACCTTCACCCTTTCATCCAATACAATTTCTGGAAATCCATCGGCATCCAAATACCTTTGACCATCTTCGTATCTCCATTTATATCCATAAAGATTCCCCATTTTGTCTCCGGCCCTAATTTCCGAAGTAATTCCGGCAAACCCTGAATCCGCAAAAATAATAGACTCAATATCCTCTGGAATTTCCAAAACCTTTCCTTCACTGGTAGACCAGTTAAGAATCAATTCCCATCTAAAATCCTTGCTTCTAATTATGTCCGCACTAACCAACAATTCATGTCCAAAAACCTCGTAATCCCCTGCATTCCTAGTAATTCCTGAAAGCCCAGAAGAATAAGCGGTTCCAACGGTGAATATCTGATCTTTAACACGTGTTTTGTAGTAGGCATAATCCAATCTGATCCTATCTTTCATAAATCTAAGGTCCGCACCAAATTCGGTAGATTGGTTACGTTCCGGAACTATATCCAAATCTCCCAATAAGGTACTTCTTCTATATCCACCGGCGCTACCAAACGGAAAGTCCCCATCCACTACAAAATACTGGCCAACATCGCCAAAACCGGGTCCTTTACCTACCTCGGCCCAGGAAGCCCTAAGTTTACCAAAAGTAAAGACATCATTGTCTCCAAATACATCGGAAACATCATAGGCCAAACTGGCGGATGGATAAAAGAACGATCTATTTTCTTTGGGCAAGGTAGACAACCAGTCATTCCTACCTGTAACGGTCAAGAACAATTTGTCTTTGTATCCCAATTTCAATTCTCCAAAGGCACCAACGTTACGTAATTGTGTAACACTGTTGTCCAGAAAATAATTAATGGTGTTCCCTATTTCGTTAATACCTGGCACGTTCAGACCTTCTCCCCTAGCTTGGGCATACTCTCTTTTGGAATCGGAAATCTGATGTCCCAATGTAAGGTCTGTGGTAAAATCGTCCGACCAATCCTTGGTAAATGCAACCAAAAGGTTGGATTCCAAACCTGTAAAATTGATGTTTTGATTTAAGATAAAGCCGCCAACCTGTGAACCCCCATCTAGGTCTGCACCAACATATCTATTTCTTTGGTCAGAATAATTATCTATTTGGGCAGCGTAGGTAACATTTACCCATTCCTTAGGACTCCAATTTAGAGTAGCATTTCCTATCCATCTATTTACATCATCTATTAGGCTACTTGTTTCCATTAAATACCTAGGGTTGTCAATTATCCCAAAAGAATAATCCCTTTCTGTACCATCGGCATTCATATAGTCATTTATAGGAAAAGTCCCTGAAAAATAGGAAAGGGCACTCATAACGGATTTATCCCCTCCATTGGCCCTGCGTCCACCAGATTTAGTATAGGCGATAGAGGAATTTAATGTCAATTGATCAGAAATCTTATATCCTGCCTTAAACCTAAAATTATTCTTGCCATAATCCGTGTTTGGAAGAACCCCGTCTTCTTGGTCTTTTCCCATGGACAAGAAGTAATCCAATTTTTCATTGGCTCCACTAATACTTACGTTTACTTGGGAATTAAAGCCGGTTCTAAAAATATCGTAAGGACTGTAAAATTTATCTCCTGTCAAATCCACCACTGTGCCGTTGGACAGCGTATAGGAATCATCAGAATATCTGGGTCCCCAGCTATAAAAAGAGGTAGCATTCTGAACCCTATTGAAACCGGTTTCGGAATCTGGGTCGTATAGTGTCCTAGGAGCACCACTAAACCCTTCCCTATAAGTAGTTTGTAAGGAAGGTGTTGTTTGTATATCCCTAAATGTTGTTGAAGCCGTTACATTAATTTTGGCCTTCCCTTGTTTACCTTTTTTTGTAGTAATGATAATGGCACCGTTGGACGCTCTTACACCGTACAATGCGGTTGCGGCAGCTCCTTTTAGCACGTTGAAACTTTCAATGTCCTCAGGGTTGATATCCCCAGCCCTGTTGGAAAAGGCAAATTGTTCGGAACTACTAGCGGAATTGGACCCTGCACTGGGCCTGACTTCCCCGGAAAAAGTATCGTTGTTCAGGGCTATCCCGTCAACAACAATTAAAGGTTGATTGCTCCTACTTGGATTAACGGAAGTAATACCCCTTATCAAGATATCCACACCGCCACCTGAAGATCCAGATGTTCTATTGATTTGAACCCCGGCAACCCTACCTTGCAAACTCTCCATAGGGTTTGATTGCCCCGCCAGGTTTAGGTCTTCAGTGTTAACCTGGGTTACGGAGTATCCCAAGGATTTTTGTTTCTTCTCCACACCAAAAGCCGTGACCACTACTTCGTCCAAAGCACTGGCGTCTTCAGATAAGACAATACTTAATTCGGCATTTGATCTAACCGTGATATCCTGCGATTTCATTCCTAAGTACGAAAAGCGCACAATATCGCCCTGCTTGGCGGCAATTATAAAATTACCATCAAAGTCAGTGGTGGTACCTGTGTTGGTCCCAACAATTAAAACGGTAACCCCTGGAAGTGGCATACCACTTTCATCTTTTACGTTACCGGAAACATTTTGTGCAAAGCCATGCCAAGTGAGCATGAAAGTGCACAACAACAATAGTTTTTGTATCATATTAGTTTGTTTTTATTAATCTGAGTTAAAAGTGATAAAAAAATCATAAAAATCAAACATTGACCAGACGAAATGTGATTTATACAATAATAGCCCTACTTATCAAAGTTTTTATCACAAAATCAAGACTATAAACTGCTATTATTTAATTCTTTTTGATAAGATTTTTTTAACATATTCTCAGTTTCATATGTTAATATTCCAAAAAAGTCGTAACTTATAAGTATCTAAACTCATAAATGAAATCGCCATGAAAAAAATACTTGGAATAGTTTTCTTGATGTTGTTTTTGGTATCCGCGACCGAAATGGCATCCACAAAAATTCAAAACCCCAACACCTTGGAGGGTACTTGGGAATTAGTAAGCTTTAACAATTACGATGGTAACGATGTTGTAAAAACCATACCTCCAACAGATGGCTACCGTCAAATTAAAATGTTTTATAATGGAAAGGTAATGTGGACCCGATATGTCCCAACAGATTCCATTGAATGGTTCGGTTATGGCTCTTATAAGGCCACAGACAGTACCCTGACCGAAAAATTGGAATATATGTCAGCATCCATGAGGAAAGTTGCCAATGAAAATATGGAATGGCATATGGAACTCCAATTGGAGGGCGACAAATACAGCCAGATCTTTATTGATGCGGATGGGAACCGAATAAATTCTGAAAACTATAAACGTCTAAACTAGGTTTAGGTCCTAGTTTGACTTTCCAGTAAAGTATAACAAATTTACACTCCATGACTAAAAAAACGATCTGCACCTGGAACGTAGGTTCCTAGTACAGATCGTTTCAAATAGCCCTTAATTCAAATGTTGCATTAAATTTAATGCATCCTGATTCTAATATCGCCTAAGACGAAACTTCTTGATGGCTTTCTATGGTCGCCAAATATCGTTCCGCATCAAGTGCCGCCATACAGCCGGTACCGGCAGCCGTAACAGCCTGCCTATATTCCTTGTCTTGGACATCCCCACTGGCAAATACCCCTGGCTTACTAGTTTTGGTAGTTTTGCCTTGGGTAATTAAATAACCCGTTTCATCCATTTCCAGTTGCCCCTTAAAAATATCGGTATTTGGTTTATGGCCAATAGCAATGAACAATCCTGTAATTGCAATGTCCTCTTTTTCACCGGTAATATTGTTCACCATTCTTAAACCTTCCACTACCTGATCGCCTAAAACGGTATCCACTTCCGTGTTATAACGAATTTCTATATTGTCCAAGCTGTTTACCCTGTGTTGCATGGCCTTAGAAGCGCGCATTTCGTCCCTTCGTACCAACATAGTAACTTTTTTACATATATTGGCCAAATAAGAAGCCTCTTCAGCAGCAGTATCCCCTGCCCCTACAATAGCTACTTCCTGTCCTTTATAAAAGAAACCATCACATACTGCACATGCAGATACACCACCTCCACGAAGTTTTTGTTCGCTAGGGATACCTAAATATTTCGCCGTAGCCCCCGTGGAAATAATTACGGTTTCCGCTTCTATAACCTTACTGTCGTCTATGGTAACCTTGTGTATTCCACCTACTTCATCGCTAAAATCAACAGCGGTAGCCATACCTATACGTACCTCAGTACCAAATCTTTCGGCCTGTTTCTGTAATTGCATCATCATTGTAGGTCCGTCAACTCCATCTGGGTATCCAGGAAAGTTATCTACCTCTGTTGTTGTGGTCAATTGTCCACCAGGTTCCATTCCCGTATACAACACCGGCTTTAGATCTGCCCTAGATGCATATATAGCTGCAGTATAGCCTGCAGGTCCCGAACCAATAATCAACGTTTTTAAACGCTCTACTTTATCTGCCATAATAAAAACCTTCTATAATACTTGTTAGAAAACAAAAGTAGGATTTTCAATAAAAAACTTACGTCAAAAGTTATAAAAAGTTATTATAAAACTAGTTGCACAAACTATGGTTGTCACCCCTTTTCACGGAAACGTTACTTTTTGTTGTAAAATTGGGAATAGGTTTACTTAAGAAAGAAACCTGTCCATAGTCCTAGGGAAGTAGTAAAGCTTATTAGCAGTTCATAATTTGTCTACCCCAATAAGTGATAAGGCAAAACCATAAAAGGGATACTTGAATGAAAACCAATTTGATTTATTACAGGTTTTAAAAATAGATTCTCCAAAAAACTGTGCTTGTTCTTTACCATCACCAACATTTGGGGCTTCAACTCGGATTGAATACTATTAATGGCTTCTATAATCCCTTGATCCGGCAATTCATGAAACTTATGTTTAGTTTCCGCAAGTAAATGGTGTAATTTGCTTTTGTTCTTTTTCTGCTCTTCGTTGAGCTCATAACTGGATCGTACATGCATAATATCCAAAGTTGATTTATGTACCTTGGCTATAAACAATACCTGCTTTATCAATTCATAATTGTAGTCTATTTCATAATCGGTTGGAAATAGAATTTTTGTGGGCATTTTCACATCAAAATCGAAGGGAATTGCCAATACAGGGCATTTTGCCCTTTTAATGGTATGTACGGTACTACTGCCCAAAAATATTTCTTTTGCCCCAGTAGCCCCTTGGGTACCCATAATTAAAAGGTCTATTTTTTTACTTTCTACCAGTTCATCAATGGCCTCCATAAGAACACTGAAGGCACTATAGGTTTTAAAATGATGTTTTGGGTTATTGAATTCAGAAATGACCTTTTGTTTTAGATCTTCCAATTTTGTTTCTGAATCTGTACGATAAATGTCACCTAACCCCAATTGTCCCGGACTGTGCAATAAATATTCGGACTGATAAATGGCAGGAGTATAGGTATGCAACAAATGAATGGTACAATTCTCCTCTTTAAGCAAATGAACTGCATAGGAAATAGCCTTATAGGCATTATCGGAAAAATCCGTGGGTATCAGAATATTTTTCATGTGAATAATTTTTGTTGACCAATAGCGAAATAGTATCAAAATTTAAATGACAACTTTCAATAAGTACTGCTGTAATGAATTATTTTTTATCATAATCGAAGTAATACTTGGTTCCATTTTTATTTAAGTTACACCGAAATTTAGTGAAATAAAACAGATCGATTCATGATTTTAATCAGTTGGATCCACAACTGATTTAGATAATTTTGCAGGAGGTAACTTTAACCTAAAAATATTCTATGAAGTAAGGTTGATATAAATTCAATTATAATAATCGCGATTGACGTTTCAAAAATCGAATAAGTATAAAGCAAAAATAACTTCCAGGTGAAATTTATAGACTACTACAAAATCTTGGGATTGGACAAAAGCGCCAGTCAAAGCGAAATAAAAAAGGCCTATCGGAAATTGGCCAGAAAACATCATCCAGATGTTAACCCCAATGACAAGGAGGCCGAAAAAAAGTTTAAGGAAATCAATGAAGCCAATGAGGTACTTAGCGATCCGGAAAAACGAAAAAAATACGACAAATACGGAAAGGATTGGGAGCATGCGGAAGAGTTTGAAAAAGCTAGGGCGTCCCAACAATCAGCCTACGGAAGTGGCGGTCAAAGCTATTCGCAAAGCTATGGAGAACATGATTTCTCTGACTTTTTCGAATCCATGTTTGGAGGTTCCGGTGGCTTTTCAGGAAGGGGAAGGGCCCGTTTTAGAGGCCAGGATCTAAATGCCGAGTTAAAATTGCACCTTAGGGATGTATTTACTACACACAAACAAACCCTTAATGTGAACGGTAAAAATATCAGAATTACAGTTCCTGCCGGAATTGAGAATGGGCAAACCATAAAAATTAGCGGTCATGGAGGTCCGGGCCATCAGGGAGGTCCCAAGGGCGACCTTTATATTACCTTTGGCATCATAAACGACACGGCTTTTAGAAGGGATGGCAACAACCTATACACTACTGTAAATCTGGACTTATATACAGCCCTTTTAGGCGGTGAAATAATGGTGAATACGTTTGACGGACAGGTGAAATTAAAGGTTAAACCAGAAACGCAGAACGGTACCAAAGTTAAATTAAAAGGCAAGGGCTTCCCTGTATACAAAAAACAGGACGTTTATGGGGATTTATATATTACCTACAATCTTGTTACCCCTACCAATTTAACGGCAAAAGAAAAAGAACTTTTTAAGGAATTGGCTAACCTGAGAAAATAATTTTATATATGAAAAGAGAAACCTTTACTAGGGTGCTGAACCAACACATTCATGAAATTTAATCCTTATGGAACAGGAATATATACTGATTACCGATTTTTGCATGAGTCACAATATAGAAACCCATTTCGTGATGGAGCTTTATGAGTACGGACTGGTAGATGTCGTAGTTAAAGAAGATACACATTATCTTCCCATTCAGCAATTACCAAAAGCGGAAAAAATACTTAGACTCCATTCCGATCTAGACATCAACTTGGAAGGTATAGCGGTTATTACCCGACTTCTAAAAAGGATGGAGAAAATGCAAAATGAAATTACCCAACTCAAAAATAAATTGGATCTATACAAATAGGGTTAATGGGCCAAAGGAGTTGTAATTACACCTTGAAATAGCAAAGATATTTGGACGCTACAAAGGTTTGTATAACCGCTATTCATTTTTAGTGTAATTATTAATGGAACAACACTATAGTTACCAAAACTGATTTATATCATTTTGGATATGGTCCTGGATGCCTAATTTCGTCTCGATTAATTAAAACCTTGATTCCATGACGACACTGCTTAAAGTTGAACAGCTTATTTCCGAAGACAGCAAAAACATTATTTCCAGAAACCTAAGTCGGATTTTAGATTTAAAAATATTGGATATTGATGTTATCAATAAGACCATATCACTGGTCTACAACAACCCCTTTGTATTGGACAAGGCAAAAAAGGAATTGAGCCGAGTAGGTTATTCCCTTCAAACCCAAGACTCTCTCTAATCTCCATTGAAACTGTTCCCCCATGGAGATTTACACCATTTTCAAATATTATAATTTACTTCGTTCAACCTAGTTGACTAAAGTGTTCATTGGATAAAGACTTCATTGTTTCGGCCGCCTGTTCCGCCGTAATATCGCGTTGTGGATTGGCAAACATTTCATAACCTACCATAAACTTTTTTACAGTTGCCGAACGCAATAAGGGTGGGTAAAATGACATATGGAAATGCCATTCCGGATGGTCCTTGCCATCTGTAGGTGCCTGATGTATTCCTGCAGAATATGGAAAGGAAGTGTTAAATATATTATCGTACTTAATAGTAAGCTGTTTTAGGATCTCTGCGTAGGATATCTTTTCGGACTCGGATAGTAAACCGATATGTGCCAATTTTCTTTTGGGAAGGATCATTGTCTCATAAGGCCATACTGCCCAATACGGAATAAGCGCTACAAAATGCTCATTTTCGACTATAATCCGCTCGTCCAACTGTAATTCCTGTTCCAAATAATCCTCCAAAATACTTCTACCGTGCTTTTCCCAATAAGTCTGCAGATTTCCTATTTTCTTATGTACTTCCTGTGGAATTTTATTCTGTGCCCAAATTTGTCCATGCGGGTGAGGGTTGCTACACCCCATTATGCCACCTTTATTTTCAAAAATCTGAACGTGATTAATGCCTTCTACAGCCCCTAATTCCTTATACTCCTTTTGCCAAAGAGAGATTACGTCCCCAATTTCCGAAACGGACATTAAGGGTAAAGTAAGGGAGTGATTGGGCGAAAAGCAAACTACCTTGCAGATACCTGATTCCGATTCGGCGTACAACAGGCCATTTTTATAGGACTCTTCCTTTACATTGGGCAATAGGGCCGAAAAATCGTTGACAAAGGAATATGGTTTTTCGTAACTGGGATTGAACTCCCCTCCCATTCTTTCGTTAGTAGGGCAAAGATAACATGAAGGGTCATAAACCGGCAGATCTGTAGTAGCACTTTTTTCGGTCTTTCCCTGCCATGGCCTTTTGGTCCTATGGGGAGAAACCAAAATCCATTCTCCCGTTAAAATATTTAACCTTCTATGGGGATTGTCATTAAAACTATTTGTCATTACGCTTAATTTTGAATGTAAGTTCCGGCACTAGGTTTTACCTCAAACGCCTCCAATTCAATATTGAAAGCCTCTTTATATGCCTTTGCGGCTTCCTTCACAAACGCCTCCACCTTGTCTTTATGTACTATATTCAAGGTACAACCTCCGAATCCACCACCGGTTTGCCTAGCCCCTAACACAGCATCATACTGCTTGGAGAAATCAACCAAAAAATCAGACTCCGGACAGCTTACTTCGTATAATTTGCTGATCCCTTCATGTGCCTCATATAGTAAGGCTCCAAAAACATTTAAATCATTGGCCTTTAAAGCATTGGCAGTCTGTAACACCCTATCGTTTTCACTAACAATAAAACTGCATCTTTTAAAAAGTGTTGCATCCATTGTCTGCTTAAATTCTTGAATCATAGTAGCTGTTACATCCCTTAACGACCTTACTTCCGGATATTGTTTCTGAATGATGGTTACACCTTCCTCACAATCACGCTTCCTAGTATTATACTCGCTGGAGGCCAAGTTATGCGACACTTTTGTATTCAGCATTATCATCTTATACGGGTCTATTTTTATGGGGATTTGCTGATGTTCCAGTGTCTTGCAATCCAACAAAATAACGTGTCCCTTTTCACTCATTACAGAAGCAAATTGATCCATGATTCCACATTGGGTTCCTACAAATGTATGCTCCGCCTTTTGAGAAAGTTGAACAATATCCATTTTGGAAAGTCCTAGATCAAACAGTTCATTGAGCCCAAATGCCAATCCACATTCCAAAGCAGCGGAAGAACTAAGACCCGAACCCATTGGCAATTTACTTTCAATGGTACAGTCGAACCCTCTTAACTTATCCGTTCTCAACAAAATTTCATTTAATACGCCCAATATGTAATTTTCCCATTCCACATTGCTCCTTGCAATTTTATCCAATTGAAGGGTGAACCCGGTATTGTAACCCAAACTATAAAGGTTACATTCCTTATCCGAATTGTTCCTAATGAATTTAAAAGTGATTTTTTTCTCTATGGCCGTAGGCAATACATAGCCAAGATTATAATCTGTGTGCTCCCCTATCAGATTGATCCTTCCAGGGGATTCAACGACTAAATCAGGGGTGAAATTTTCAGGAAACGGCATATACTTTAAGTGTATTAGGTCGCAAATATAAAAAAATATCTATTATAAACGTATAATTTACATTTATAATAAATGAGTATAAAGCAAAACCTAACAATCGGATAGGAGGAACGGGATTAATTCCCGCTCCGACCTTCCAC
>TARA_R110002020_G_scaffold222069_4_pt1 | contig 37444 bp, 40 predicted proteins | sample TARA_R110002020 | Tara Oceans TARA_R110002020 (sample SAMEA4396489) | marine metagenome | biome: Westerlies Biome; feature: [MES] marine water layer (ENVO:01000295) within the mesopelagic zone...; material: water (ENVO:00002006), including particulate matter (ENVO:01000060) such... | reverse complement strand
AGATAAAAGTTTAATCTGGCATATTCAAGGTGGATTAGGTAAAAACATAGCAGCTACTGCTTTATGTCAATCTTTAAAACAAAAATACCCAGATAGAAAGTTAATAATGGTTGTATCATGGCCAGAAGCATTTTTATCAAACCCTTATATTGATAGAGTATACCATTTAGGACATACTCCATATTTTTATCAAGATCATGTTGAAGGTAAAGATATTATTTTATTTAGACATGAACCTTATAATCAAACAGCTCATGTTACTAAAAAGCAACATTTAGTACATAATTGGTGTGATTTATTAGGTATAGAATATACTCAACAACAACCTAATTTATATCCTACTTATCCACAAAAAATGACTATAGGTTTATGGCAACGTCCTAAACCAATTATGGTTATACAAACAGGAGGTGGTCCAATGCAAGGTCAAAGATTTTCTTATTCTTGGACTAGAGATATGCCAATGGAGGTAGCACAAGAAATAGTAAAACGTTATTCTCAAGAATATCATATAATTCAAATAACAAGACCTGATGGTTATCAATTGGAAGGAGTAGAACGAGTAGACCAACCCTTATCCAATATGGAATTATTTGCTTTAATGGTAGCATCTAAAAAACGAGTATTAATAGATTCTTGTTTACAGCATGCTGCAGCAGCATTAAAACAACAATCAACTGTATTATGGATTGGTACTTCACCAACAGTATTTGGTTATAATATACATAAAAATGTTATTGCTAAATTACCTAAAAAAGCTAATCAATTAATTGGTAGTTATCTATTTGATTATCAATTTGAAAATAATATGCACGAATGTCCTTATATGGATGTAAAAGATATGTTTAGCATAGAAGAAATAATTAAAAATATATAAATGAGTTATAATATATTAGGAATAAACCCAGGACATAATGGTTCAGCCTGTTTAGTAGCTGATGGTGAATTAGTTTACTATATAGAAGAAGAACGTTTATCACGCTTAAAATATGATGGTAATCCATTTAAAGCAATGGTAGATATAGTGCATAGATATCCTGTGGATGAACTCGTAATTGTAGGTACACATCCAGATCACCCAATATTAGGATGGACAGGTGAAGATATATTTACAGGTTTAGTTAGAAAATATAACCCAAATGTAAAAACCACTATATTAGGACATGAACATCACTTAACACATGCTGCTTGTGCTTTTTATAATTCAGGTTTTAGAAAAGCAGTAGCTATAGTAATAGATGGGGCAGGTACATATAAAGATATTAGTATGAATGAAGAGGGTTCTGTTAAAGCAAAAGGATGCGAAACAGAATCAGTATGGACTTGTGAATACCCAGCTAACTTTTCTGTATTACATAAAGTATTTGGAGATAATTTCCAAAACAGAATGGTAAATGATAAATTTGACGTTGGAAATAGTGTTACTATAGTTAAAGCATATGAGGCAGTAACAAATTATTTAGGTTTTTCATTTTTAGAGGCAGGTAAAACAATGGGATTATCATCATACGGTAAAGACAATCCTGAAATACCTCAATTATTTAAAGATAATAGAGCATCCAAAGATATTTTTATACCAGAATACCCTAGGGGTGCTTATATAGATGATCAATCAAACCCAATATTTAAACGTAATAGAGATCCTAAGAATTTTCATCGTAATTTCAATGAAGTATTAGATATAGAAAAAGATTTAGCATATAAAATACAACAAGAAACACAAGAAAAAGTAGGTGATTTAATTGAACAAGCAATAAATGTATCTAAAATAAACCAAGTTGTATTAGCAGGTGGTTATGGATTAAATTGTGTTGCTAACTATTATTTACAAAAACGTTTTCCAAACGTAGAAATATATTGTGAGCCCATATCACATGATGGAGGTACAGCAATTGGTGGTGCTAAATTAACTTGGCATGGTACTAACAATGATAATACAGTTAGAAAACAAACATCACTATACTATGGTCCAAAGTACCATCTAGAACAAATACAACAAGCATTAGAGCAAATAAAAGATAAACATAATACTTACGATGGCAATCCTAAATCAGTAGCCGAATTATTAAGTGAAAATAATATAGTAGCAATGTATCAAGGCTCAAGTGAAGCAGGTCCAAGAGCATTAGGTAACAGAAGTATATTATATAACCCAACAGACCCTAATGGTAAAGATTTTGTTAATCAAGTTAAAGGTAGAGAATGGTTTAGACCATTTGCAGGCACAGTATTAGAAGAAAATGCTAATGAATGGTTTGATTTTGCAGGAATGGAAGGTTCACCATTTATGATGTATGCAGTAGATGTTTTACCCGAAAAACAAAACCAGATACAAGCAATAACACACGTAGATGGTACTTGTAGAATACAGACGGTAAACAAACAACAAAATGAAAATTACTATAATGTAATCAATGAGTTTAAGAATATAACAGGCGTTCCTATTGTATTTAATACATCATTTAATTTAGCAGGTGACCCATTAGTAGAGACAATTTATGATGCTTTAGATGCATTGGAGAGAAGTGATATTAAATATCTTTATTTACCGGAATTAAAACTTATATTAGAGAAAAAATAATGAACCCAAAGTTATTAATATTAGGGATAATTTATTTTATAATAGGGCAAGTACTAATTTGGTTCCAATCACATTTACAATTTTTTAGTAATTGGAGTAAGGACAATCCTTTATTAATAGCGGTACCGGGAGTAATTGTTTCATACGTTTCAATTTTAGCAACAAAAACTTTAGCCGAAGCATATGATGGGTTAGTATGGCCAAGTAGATTAATAGGGTTTGGGATAGGGATCATCTTATTTAGTTTCTTAACTTGGATATTATTAGGAGAAAAAATCGAAATGAAAAGCGCAATATGTGTAGTACTAGCATTTTGCATCTTACTAATACAACTCTATTGGAAATAAAACTAATAAAAAAGCATATAATAAATCCAGCGATGATAATAACGACTCAGACTCGAAAATTTTTTTGATGGATGTGTCCACACCGAATATGTATATACATGAAATCGCTAACTAAAGTTATCGCTTAATTAATATGAGAGCAATACAACGTAACACCCGATTAAAACCATCGTACAATCCAAGCGGTGAATTAGTAAACATCATATTACATTATTTCAATTTGTATCGTAGGTTTAAACGTAGGTTCAAGTAGGGACACAACATAGACACGCTGGTATTCAATGTATAACGGCGAGATAAACGATTGCCTACCCTCACCCACTGTACCCGATTATTTAATAATTCAAGCGCGTTAAACGCGTTACCATTATTTATATATATTACAATACCAATATAAGGATATGTGGAGGTATGTAGATATGTAGATGTGTATTACAATTGAGTATGGCATGAGTGTTAGATGTGAGGCGCGGTGTATGCACTTGCATGCCGATGCATCCAAATTCTCTTATCGAACAATATATATTTTTGTTAAATTCACAATTCGCACCGTGGGAAGAAAAAATTATTCACAATAAAAACGTTATTTAAATGAGAATACTTCAAAAATACAAAGTAATTAAATAAAAATTTGGCTATTTAAATAAATCAGCGTATATTTACGTGTTAATTTAAAAGCGAAAATATGAACACATTAAAATCAATTACCAAAAATTACAAACCATTTTATTATTTCAACACTGATTCAAGATTGAATTTACTTGATAAGTCTAAATTTATTAAAATTAATAATAAAACTTATTATAAAATAAAATAAAAATAATTGAATAAACGTTTGGCTACGCAAGTAGCCATTCGTATATTTACATCGAAATTAAAATTAAAGGTTATGACATATTCAGAATTAAAAAGTTTAAATTTAAGTTTAGAAAAATTAAAGCAATTAAAGCGTAATATTCAGATGCTGATTGAAGATATTGCTGTTGATAATGTATCCAGTATGCGTGTTGGATCCAAAGTAAAAATTAATCACCGTAAAGCCCCAGGTACATGGACGATAATGAAAATTAATCGTAAAACGGTTGTGGTAGAACAAGATGGTAGACGTGTAAAGTCTCATATGAGTTTGTTGGTTGCCGCATAATTAATTCGTATATTAACGTATAATAAGAAGCGATATGAGTGTGTTAGATGATTTTGAGATTGAGCCCGGTAATGAAGTGCCGATGGGGTTTAAAGTCGAGCTAACACACCCTAGAATACACGCATTGATTGGTTTCCAATTATGGGAAGCCGATGATGACAACGATTATAATACGTTTAAATTACATTTCCTATGGATAGCCCTTCGTTGGGATTGGGAGTAGCATATTTCCGCTTCACACTTAATAGTTCTACTACCCGCAACCCGCTTACCCGCTTATTTATTTGGGCGGGGGTTATCCTTTTTGTATATTTACTGGCATAAAAAATATAATATGGCAACATTAAAGGAAATATATGACGAATTAGACAGATTATTGGGCGATGTCCAAGAATATATTGAAGATAGCGACGGTGGTAATTTATCCAGCGATTTAACCAAGGACGTGGAAAATCCATTGGAGACATTATTAGTTGCGCTAGATACAATAATTGACGATAAAACCGCCGGAATATATGAGGAGCGTGGAGAGGACGATTTTTTCGAAGAAGACGAAGAATTTGGAAATTTTGGATGATAGCGGGCCGATAGCGGATTATTAGCGGATCGCTCCCACGATAGCCGCGGTCCATCGATGGTGCGCGCCCGGGTAAAAAAGTGTTGACGGATTCAAAGATCTCTAACAGATCCCGCCATCGATTAGTATATACGAATATACAACTCAATATAAATGACACGTTTTTGGAGATTATGGGCTAAAGCCCTTGGTGAAAAAATAGGTGATTCTAAAGAAGCAGACCGAATTGCATTCATAAGGACCCTAATTGTATTACAAGCCGTAATTTGTAATATCTTAATAGTATGGAACATAATAAAAAGATGGAATGAATAAACCAGGTTATCTAGTTGACAATACATGGAAGTGTCCCTTTTGCGGAGCCTTAAATGCAGCTTATTTAACTAAATGTGGTAGATGTGGAAAAGAAAAAACCAAAAATAATCCTATGCAGCCAATGCAATGAAAGTTTTGATAACGGATATGATTATAGAATGCATTGGGAAACACATTTAGATGATTTTTTTAAACACGGAATAGAATATTGCAATGAAAAAAGAGAAAAAATTAAAAACTACGACATTATCTCAGGTTCAACTTGAGCGAGAGCTATGGAACGCAGCACTCCGTACCCCTCCTCCTTATACTCCTAAGACTACCTACACTCGTAAGGGCAAGTCCCGTTTTAATCCTTTTCGTCGTGAGGACTGAGATAGTTGTCTTCTTTTTTTAACAAAATTTTTGCATCGATACTTGGATATACGGATATCTGTTCGTATATTTACGTGTTCAATTAAAAAGGTTATATCATGCAAAATAAAGAAACAAGTAAAGGGGAATGGATATTATATTTTATACTCGTAATATTATCGTGTATTGGTTTATCCAGTTGTACTCCAGATCCCTTATGGGAAGACCATTCAAAATTCTTATTAAATGATGAGGAAAATTATACCCCCAAAGCATTTATCGTCAAAAACAAACAATACCAAGAAGTATACCTTGACACGCTCCAATCAGATACATACTTCACCCTCATCGCCGAGGCAAATAAAATGCCCGAGCGTTACCGCTATAATGGCGAGTATAATATTTGGGCCTCCTTTTCTACTCCTAACCGCTATAACGATGGCACTAACACTAATTTTGTTGATGACATTCCTTATGTTAGTGGTAGTAGCGTTAGGTTTGATGCTCCTAGAGAATTTAATGGTAAAATTCAAGGTTATCAACCAAAAACACTTGACCTCTATGCTAAACAAAATGTCGGACCAATCCACAAATCTGCGATAAAACAACGCGATACTATTGCAATATATATGGATGTGACATTTGATGATGAGTGGTTTGTTAGAGACACGTTATTCGTTGTTTTACGCGCAAGATAGTATATATGTATTATGGGTTATGAGGATAGTAAGTAAGTTTTTTCCTTAAAGGAGTCTGAGGAGTCAAATTATAAAATTATGAATGTAAATTTAAATAGAGAGCAAGTTTATTATCAACTGAATGATATTTTAGAATGTCTTGATAATCGAGATGTTTCTACTGCTAGAGAAATAGTTAATAGTTTAATTCAACAAGTGAGATAGTATGAATACAAGAGATATATTAGAGAATTATTTGGATCAAATGACTGAAGCTCATAAAGAGGTAGCTAGTACTAGGGATAATTTATTGTCCATTGCTTTATCTCCTTTTGAGCCCTTATTTTTAAAAGACATTAAAGGTGATAGAATTGTTTCTAAAATGACTAAAGATCAATTAGAAGAAGTTATAAGTTCACTTGAAAATGACCTTTTACCCTTATTTGTAGAAAGTAAATATAGTGAAGGGATTGATAAATTAAAAGAATGGGCAAAGATTTTGCAAAAACATTTGGAGGAGCAAAATTAGTCCATTACCTTGGGGGTACGGTTGGTTTTAAAAATTAAAAATGGGAAAAAGAAAAATAGATAAGAAAGGGGAGGGGGAAATTACAATTTATACCCTCCCATATTGTGATTATTGTTCATTATTAAAAGATACCCTTGATAAATTAGAAATTCCTTATAAAGATATTAACATTGACCATAACCCAGCAATGGGAGATTGGTTAGAGGAAAATTTAAAAACCGATTCATATCCTATTATATATTTTAAAAAGAAAGATGGAGAATATATTTATATACTATCCGATACAGACTTGGAAACGCTAAATGGCGTTCGTATATTTAACACGATTGAGGAAGCACTTGAAATCCTCACACAATATTATTATGAGATATAAAGATTTAATACTAAGAAATTTAGATAAGATTTCAAACCAACTTAACGTTGTAAAACATAATTCACAACGTGGTGAACATGTTAATGTAAATCAAACAATTGATAACATTAAAGAATTAATTGAACAATCACAAACTTATCTAAATAACGAAACACAAGAATAAATGGTTTTAACAGCGGAGCAAATAAAGGAGAACTATGAGGTACTTCTTAGTGGCATTAACAAATACGTTACAGGGGATCGTAAAGATCAATTTCTTGATTTTTATAACAAATTAGATGAACGTATTGCCCTACTCCCAGCCTCTCATAAGAAGGCGTATCACAATTGTTTTCCCGGGGGTTATGTTGAGCACGTTATACGTGTAATTACTGCCGCATTTAAAGTAAGTGCTGTATGGCAGGAAATGGGGACAAAAGATACGTATACAGATGAAGAGTTATTTGTTTCCGCGTTAAACCATGATTTAGGTAAAATTGGCTCTTTAGAGCATACTTCTGTTTTTCCATCTAAGGATGAATGGAGAAAGAAAAATTTAGGTGAGATGTACACCTTCAATACATCAAATGAATATATGACAGTCCCAGACCGTACTTTATTCTTAATACAACAAGCAGGAATCCAACTTACAACAAATGAGTGGATTGCTATTAAAACACACGATGGTTTATATGATAAGGCAAATGAATCTTACCTTAAAGGATTTATGCCCGAAACTAAACCTCGTACTTCATTACCATTTATCTTACACCAGGCTGACCTTATGGCAGCTCGTATTGAATTTGAAAGAGAATGGTTAGATACCTTCGGGGGTCAAGAAAAAAATAAAGTTAAGACTACAAAACAAGACCGAGTTAACTCTAACTTAGGTAAAATAGGTTCTAAAGATGGAAGTTTAATGGATTTAGTAAAGAATCTTTAAAATGGAAACACAAACTATTATTTTAATTAACGTTGGTATTCTTGGTTTCGCTACCATATTCTATATTATTTGGAATTTGATGCGTAAAAATGAAAAACTAGAGGACGCTCTTAATAAAAGAGATAAATATATAGATGATCTATCTATTATTATGTCCGAATCAGATCGTAAAATTAAAGAAATTGATTCAAAACAAATATTTGAATCGGATGATGAAATAGGTTGGTTTTTTAAGGGCATAAAAGAGATTCAAGCACTTATAAACGAGTATAACTCAAATAAATAAATGAATCTACCTATAGATGATGATTTGCAGGGTAAAGTTCTAGCTGTACCTCAAAAAGACGAAGGCCCTCAATATACTAAAAAAGGTACTCTTAGATTAAGGAGACCTAAAACAAAAAACCAATACTTTACCCCAGATACAGAAGAAGCTATCATTGAGTATTTAAATACTACTGATGAACGTAAACGTAATCAAATATATAATGAACGTATATGGTATGGTTTTCATAAGTTAACAGAAAACATAATTCATACTTTTAAATTTTATTATACAGAAGTAGATACTATAGCCGAATTACAACATGAGGTAACTGCTTTTCTTTTAGAAAAACTTCACTTATATAAACAAGAGAAGGGTAAAGCATTTTCATACTTTGGAACTATTGCAAAACGTTATTTAATTTTATATAATAACAACAATTATAAAAAACTAAAACAACGAGCAGAAGTAGATGCTATAGATAACGATCAATCTATTACTATTGATTTAGTTAATAATCAAAACTTAATAGATCAACCTAAAGATGAGGCAACCGAGTTTATAGAGTATTTAATTAAATATTTTGATTTACACTTATTTGCACATTTTCCTAAAAAAGAAGATGCTAAAACAGCTGATGCTATTATTTCATTATTTAGAAGAAGAGAAAATATAGAATTGTTTAATAAAAAAGCAATATATATTTATATACGTGAAATGACAGACCAAGCTACTCCTCAAATTACAAAAGTCATTAAACGAATGAAGAAAATTCAAAAGAAATTAATGGCACAATATATTGAAACGGGAACAGTAAGTATGAGGTTCTAAATTTCTACTTAATCCATATTTATATCCAAACCACCCATTATGGATTTTACACAAGTAAATTTATTTGGAAAAAAAAGTTTCTCTGATTTATTGAAAGAGATACATTCTAATCAAAAAGATAAAGAAGTTCAATTACGTTCGTTAATTGAAGGACTAAAACCATTAATCACCGATCCAGGTGAAGCTACAATGATTGTTCCATTAATTAAAGAATATATGGAATTAGCCATTAAAAACGATGATGCCCTAATTAAAATGGCAGGTATCGTTCAACGTGCTATGAATAGTAAAATGGCCGATACTGATGAAATTCTTTCTGATGAAGACAAAGAAATGTTATTTAGCTCACTTCAAGAATTAGACCAAAAAATAGAAGAAGTAGTAGTAAAAGAAAATGATATAGTAAACTAGATGTCTTTAGAATTTGGTAAATATTTTGGAAATAGCACAGCTGGAGGAGGTTTTCCTAACTCACCAGGATTTATACCTGTTAGAGTTGTAGAAGTTAATATTACTCCTGATGATAATGAAACATCACTTTTTAAAGTTCAAGAAGATTATTGGGGTGTTGGAAGTATAAGATTTGAATCTTTAAATGAAGCTCAAAATTTAAGAGGTGATTTACGAAATAATATTGCTTTACCTTTAAATATTAATATAAGAACTTTACCCTTAGTTAATGAGATTGTTTTTATAATATTAGGTCCTTCTAAAGAAAACATGGTATCTGGTGATCCTACAGCACAAACTTATTATTATACTAATTCTTTACCTACTTGGAATAATACAAATGCTAATGTATTTCCTTCTCAATTAGGTGAGGGCGATACATCTACCGATACTAATACTATACAAGCTATAGAGGCAGGAATACCTAATAATCCTGATAATCCCAAAAGTGGGCCTACTACTGGGAAAGTTTATGAAGAAACATCCGATATTAAAAATTTATATCCTCAAGAAGGAGATATTATTTTTGAAGGAAGATTTGGTAATTCTTTAAGATTTTCTTCAACAGGTAAATATAAAGAAAGTTTTGATGACTTTAATGTTTCACCACAAAACCCATGGAGTAGAGACGGTAAAAAAGGTAGTCCTATTACAATATTAAGAAATGGTCAAGAAGAAGGAGTTGCGTTTGATGCTTGGGAACCTATATTTGAAGATATTAATAACGATGGATCTTCTGTATATTTAACTTCTAATCAAACTATTCCAATCGAATTTGCATATACCCAATTATCTTCTTATGGTATTGATCTTCTACCTATTGAAGATACTACTGCTGAATTTGAAAAATTATCCGAATCAGAAGGAAATGAATTCATATCTAATAAGGAAGCTGATTCACTTGATCAAGTAACAGATTCTGTTAACTTAAAAGGAGACCCTACAGATGGTTAATATTATTGTAGATATATATAATATTTTAGTTGAGTTATATCAACATATTCCTGGTATCCCAGAGGGAATTACTTATGCTATATTTGGATTAAAAAAGAAAAAAAAGAAAGCTAAAAGACAATTAGCATCTGCAAATCAACAAATTGATGAATCTTTAGCCCAAGCTAATATAGATGACACAGGTGATCCAAATGTTGAAACTCAAGGTAGCGAATTTATAACAGATTCTAATGTTATACCTGGAACAGATACCCCAGAAGTACCATATATCCCTTCTTTTCCTTATGAGGGTGCTCAAATTATTTTAAATTCTGATAGACTACATTTAAATGCTAAAAATGATTTTATATTATTAAATTCTAAAAAATCTATTTCATTAGCTGCACCGGGGAGTATAAATGTTGATACTGAAGGCACATTTATAGTTAATGCTAATAAAATTAGATTAGGAATTGGCACCCAGGCAAATCATCCATTAGTTAAAGGAGATAAACTTCAAGAATTATTTATTAGTTGTGCTACATTTTTTCAAAAAGTAGCAGAAGCACTTGAAGATGCTGAAGATTCAATAGGTGGAAAATCTGCAGATGAAAAAATAGCCTCTAAAAACTTATCTCAATTAGCAAAAACTATTATTACAGTCCTACCAGACATTGTTTCTAATCAAAATTTTACTAAATAATGTCTACAAAATCTATTCCTCAAACAATAGTAAAAGCTAAAAATGGAGCTACAAAATTTCTTGAAAAACTTGAAGAAATTAGTCTTGAAGTTACTTATGGTAAAAAAACATTTGATTCAGAGGCTTTAGCAACATATCAGAATGATAAACCTTCTGAACGTAAAAAAATACTTAATGATGCTTCCTTTTTTAAAGATCCTAGTGTTAGATCTTTAACTACCTTAATGAAAACTCTAAATGGTTATGAACTTTGCAACCCTGCTTCATTTGCCCTAACTCAGGCTAAAAATGCTCTCAGTAAAAAAACTGAAGGGGATGATTCAGATGCTCAATCTCCTTTTGAAAAATTTTTAGACTTTCAAAAGAAAATAAGAGGTTTTTTTGAAAAAGCAAGAAATTTTTCATTAGTTCCTGGTCCCGGTGAGGTAACCGGAGCTACAGTATCAGGAAATGCTGTTACACTAATACGAGGGCAAAAATTTATAATTTCTTTACCCCCTAAGAATAACCCTTATTCTATATATCAGGATAGTACTCTTGTATTTAAAACACAAGATCCCAAAATCTCTACGACTATGAGAGGGAAGGTAATTAAAATTGATGGTAATAATTTTACTGTAGATATTCAAAATGTTTCTACTATAGATCCCCCAGTAAATCCTAAAACAAAAAAACCTGCATCTTTTAATATTTTTGATATAACCTATGATAAACAAATTTCTAGCGATATATTAGAGATTTCTGATGAACTAGCTTCAATAGCTGATTTATTAAGAGAGATAGGATATCAAGATATTTTAAATGATTTAAATGGGATACCATCTAGTTTCCCAGGAGTAGGTAAAATTAAAGCTACATTTGTAAAAGTAGGAGCTTTTATAGATAAAATAGGAAAGGGTGCTTCTCAAATAGCAGATGAGGCAGATGATGCAAGTCAATTTTTAGCAGGGGGTCTTACTTCAAGAGATGTTTTAGAAGGATCAAGATTATTTCAAGAACTTTTTAGAAAAATAGAACCTATACTTAATTTTCAAAGCACAATAGCTACTGGTTATAAAAATGCAGTTGAAGATTTAAATAATATTTTAAGAAATGCTATACCATTTGAAGAATTATCAAAATTTATTAAATTTGTTGTTGATTTTGCAAAAATAATACAAGGTGTTGTGAGTATGATAATAGTACTTTTAAAAACTTTAAGTACTATAGTTAAAGTTCTTACTACTATTTTAAAAGTATTTAGAGTTATTATTAAAGTAATAAAAGCCGTTGCAATAGCTTTACCAAATATTTTTACTACTGCTGGAATTGTACAACAACTTACAGATAAAATTGATCAAGCTGAAGAAGCATTAGGACTTGCTATTATAAGTTTAGAAAAAACAAGTAAACTTTTAGATAGGGTTGCTAGTAATTTAGGAATACTTAAAAATAGTCTACAAGTATTAATTGTAGAAGGATCTGCTTTAGCTGCCAAACTAGGTAGTTGTGGAGCCTTAAAAGGTAATGGTCAAGGTGCTGGAATGGAAGCTATGGTTGAAAATTTAAGAGCAAGTCTTAGAGATTTAACTGGAGCTTTACCTGGTGAGGACTATTATGATGACCCTAATTCCCCAGGAAGAGGATTATCCGCAGATCAACTTCCAGATGGTGTAAATTCATTTGTTAGATTACCTAATGGTGAAATAATGTTTTTAAATGATTCTATTATAGGGTTTGATGAAAATGGCAATTTAATTTTCTTTGGAGATTTAACTTCACTATCAACTGGAGTTAATTTTAATGATACTTTAGGTCAAAGTTTTAGAAATAGAAATTTATCGTTTTATACTTTTGATAAATTTAGAAATTCTCAAGCGAGTATGTTAGATGAAGCTGATAGACTTGCTGCTGAAAGAAATACTATAATACAAGAGGTAGATCCTAGTGATAGATTTGGTAATTTTGCAGAAAAGTTTTTAGGATATACTATTAAAATTCAAGAAGAAATAGAATCAAATTCAAATGCACAAAAAGCATCTCGAAGGAGAGGTATTGCTTTAGATAGTTTAGAAAAAATAGCTGTTTCTACAGAATTAACATTCTCAGACAATTTATCTGGTATAGTTAATGAAGTTAAATTTTTATTAAAAAGAGATATTGATGCTGGAATTTTAGGAGTTAATACACCTGATGTACAACCTAACGAAACTTCTGATTCAGATGCACTTAATTTAGCTAAAACAACAGGAGCAAATCCAATCGCTTTAAGTAATATTGAAGCCGAAAATAATAATACAACTGCAGCTTCATTACCCACTACTACTAATAAAAATGCTGGTATAGATACTCCAGATGGATTCCCAGCTCGAGTTAGCCCAGATGGTAGTTCACCTCGCAAACCATTAAATGTAAAAAATGTTGCTCAAACTGGAATACAAGACTTTATAAAAGAATCTCCATCATTAAGTAGTTTATCTTCTAATTTAGGTACAATTAATAAGGCAACCCCCTCTCAACTTTCAAATATCCTAAAAGAACCAGGAATTGAAAACTTAACTGAAGAAGAACTTCTCCAGAAACTAAAAGGTGAAATTTTAAGTACTGTAGATCCAAATCCTGAAAAAGTAGATGAAGTAAAAGAAAAAACTAAACAATGGTATGAAGGTCTTAGAGGTAAAGCTAGAGCTGATTTTGATAGATTAAAACTTTCAGCTCGTATACCTCCTAAAGTAGGTGGACCTATATTCCCTTCTTCTGAATCTTATGAATTTGAACCTTATATTACTAAAATAGAATTAAAAGAAATTCCAAAATGGATTAAACTTTTATTAAGAAGTGGATACACACAACTTGAAGTAGATGGTGGATTAAGTGGAGAAGGAATTAATAATAAGTACGAAATTAAAACATTACCAAGTGGTAAGATTGAAGTCCAAAAGAAACTCGCATTTAAAGAGGGTAACTTTTAAAAAATATGTTAAATAAATATTTATAATCATGAAAATAGAAGCTTTTAGAAAAATCATTCGAGAAGAGGTAAGAGACGTAATCAAAGAAGAACTTTCTTTAATTATGAGCACTCCTATTACTGAAAATAAAATAATTCAGAAGCCGGTTGTGGAACAAAAAACACCAAAAAAATCAATATCTGAATTAATAGAGACAGTACAACCTACTACTCCACAACAACCTCAAAAATCAACTCAACCTTTATTTGAAGGAGCAGGTGCTATATCTGATATTCTAAATCAAACACATGTTGAAGGTGGATGGAGAGATATGAATAGTGGAATGACATCTCAAGATGCTGTAGGATTCCAAGGTGGAATGCCCGGAGCTGAAACTAAAACAGTTAATTCTGTAGATGAAATGGTAGCATCACAACCAAAAACTTCAGATATAAATCAAGTATCAATTGATGCTGTTCCCGATTTTTCTGGATTAATGGGTAAAATGAAACAAGACGGTAAAATATAATGGCTTATATAACACGTAACGTTGATATTTTAGACTTACAACCTAGTGTTGGAGTAGGAATTAGTATCCCTTTTAATGGCGCTACTGGCATTAATACAACCTATACTACTCAAGATGCAATTAAATCTAATTTACTTAATTTTCTTTTAACGGGTAAACGAGAAAGAATAATGAATCCTGGATTTGGATCAGGGTTACGAGATATAATTTTTAATCCTTTAACTGAGAACTTAGTAGAAGAGATTGAAAATTTAATTATAAATGGGATTGATACATTTTTTCCAAATGTTATTGTAAACGATTTAAATGTACAATTAGAACAAGAAAGTAATACTACTATAATAGCTTTAAATTATTCTTTAGCTAATACTAATATTGAAGATGAACTTCAAATAAATATAAACAATGGCGGAGTCTAAAAAAATACAATATTTAAATAAAGATTTTGACGGGTTTAAACAGAAACTTTTAGAGTTTGCTGAAATTTATTACCCTAATACTTATAATGACTTCTCAGAAAATTCTGCAGGGTTAATGTTAGTTGAAATGGCATCTTATGTAGGTGACGTTTTATCTTTTTATGCTGATAATCAAGTACAAGAAAATTTTATAGAGTATTCAAAACAAAGAAATAATTTATTATCCTTAGCTTATAATCATGGATACTTTCCTCAAGTTACTAATGCATCAACTTGTAATGTAGAAGTATTTCAATTATTACCTGCTACTATAGCAGGAGGTTCTATTGAACCTGATTTTAACTATTCAATGATTATAGATGATGGTGCACAATTACAAGCTGGTAATAGTAGTGGATTTTTTTACATCGAAGATAAAATAGATTTTTCAGTATCAAGTAGTGCAGATCCAACAGACATATCCGTTTATTCAATAGGATCAGATAATAATCCTAATTTTTATTTACTTAAAAAATCAAGAAGAGTAGCATCTGGAGAAATTAAAACAACTACATTTGATTTTAATGCTCCCGAAAAATTTCCTACTATACAAATAGGAGATACTAACATAATTAAAGTTATTAACGTAACTGATAGTGATGGTGTAGGATATACAGAAGTGCCTTATTTAGCACAAGAAACTGTATTTGATCCTCAAGCTAATATAGCGGCTAATGATCCAAACTTTGTTCAATATAACGATACTACTCCTTTTTTATTAAAAATTAAAAAAGTACCTTATAGATTTACATCAAGATTTCAATCTAATAATACTTTACAATTACAATTTGGGTCTGGAATTTCTTCCAATCCTGATGAAGTAATACTACCTAATCCTGATAATGTAGGTTTAGGATTACCTTACGGAGTAGATAAATTAACTACAGCTTTTGATCCATCTAACTTTTTATACTCTAAAACTTATGGAGTTGCTCCTTCTAATACAACTTTAACTATTAACTATTTAGTTGGTGGTGGAGCTGTATCTAATGCGCCCGCTAATAGTATTACTAGTTTACAAACAGGTACTATTACATTTTTTGGGGCTTCTTTAGATAACACTTTAGAATCTACAGTTAGAGATTCTTTAGCCTTTAACAACCCAGAACCTGCAATAGGAGGAGGTGACGGTGATACTAATGAAGATATTAGACAAAATGCTATAGCACAATATCCTACTCAATTAAGAACAGTTACAAAAGAAGATTATATAATTCGTTCTTTATCTTTACCCCCTGAATATGGGATTATATATAAAGCATATGTAACTCAGGAAAATTTATCTGTAGGAATTAAACTTCCTGTATATGATGATCAAAATGATAATGCTTTATGTTTACATATCTTATCTAAAGATGAAAATGGAAATTTAAATTTTGCAGATCCTGCTTTAAAACAAAATTTAAAAACTTATTTAGCAGAATATCGAATGTTAACAGATGCTGTTACTATTAAAGATACTTTTATAATTAATATTGGAGTTAATTATGATGTAATATTACTTCCTAATTTTAATAATAGACTAGTAATAAATAATATAAATACAGCTTTAACAAATTATTTTAATACTGATAATACTCAAATTAATCAACCTATATTAATCAATAATGTTCGTAATGTTATTGATGTTATAGAAGGTGTTCAAACTGTTAAAAAATTAGAAATAGTAAATAAAGTAGGAGAAAATAGTAATTATTCAAAATATGCTTATGATATCAATGGGGCAACTATAAATGGTGTACTTTATCCTTCATTAGATCCTTCAATTTTTGAAGTAAAATTCCCCGAACTTGATATTCAAGGAAAAGTAGTAACAAACTAATAACATGGCAGTATATAAAATATTTCCCGAAAAAGATACTTTTATTTTATCTAAATATCCTTCACAAAATACAGGACGAGATGAAATACTAGATATTTCTAATTATAATGGAATTAACCAATTATCATCAGCTACAGGTGACTTACCTGCTGTAACTCGCACGTTAGTTCAATTCAAATCAACGGATATAAACGATGTTATTTCAAATAAAATAAGTGGTTCGACTTTCCAAAGTAACTTAAGATTATACCTAGCAAATGCTGAAAACGCGCCATTAAATTATACTCTAGAATCATACCCTGTATCAGGAGCATGGGACATGGGAACTGGTAAAGTAAGTGATGTCCCTATAACAACAAATGGTTGTTCATGGGGTTGGAGAGGAACTTCTGGTTCAAATGCTTGGGTTACCGGTGGTGGTGATTTTTATTTAAACCAAGCTTCATCCTCACAAGATTTTACTTATACTAGTGATAAAGATATTTCAATGGATGTTACAGATATAGTTCAATTATGGAATGCCGCTAGTTTTTCTAATGATGGATTTATTATTAAACATAGTGCCAGCATAGAGTTTTCTAGCTCATTTGTTGAAACAAATTATTTTTCTGTAGATACTCATACAATATACCCCCCAACTTTAGAATTTAAATGGGATGATTCAGATTATACATCTTCTTTACCTTTAGTAACAGGTAGTGATTTTATATTATCTTTTACAAATAATAAACAGCAATTTGAAGATAGTGGAATTTATAATTTTAAATTAAGAGCAAGAGATACTTATCCTGCTAGGGCTTTTCAAACAAGTTCCGTATATTTAAATGCTAAAGTACTACCTACCTCTTCATATTGGGGTCTAAAAGATATTAAAACAAAAGAAATGGTAGTTGATTTTGATACTTCATATACTAAAATAAGTGCTAATAATGATGGTAATTATTTTACAGTTTATATGGATGGGTTAGAACCTGAAAGATATTACCAATTATTAGTTAAAACTGTAATTGATGGAGAAACGTTAGTTATTGAAGATGAAGGTAATTACTTTAAAATAGTTAGATAATGGCAACAGAAGAAGTACAACTTTCAAAACAAGTTTACGGTAAAATTACTTACCCAAAAATAGTAAATACAGAATTTTCAGAATTAGTAGTGGTTGAAGAAACACCCTTAGCTATTCCTGATCAAATGACTGTAGCCGAATTTTTTGCTGAATATGATAGGTTATTTTTTCAAATCCCTAGAAATGGAGCTAATGGTTCACATGAAGAATTAGTAAGCAGAAGCTCATCTTATATAGGTGTAACAGGTCAAGCAGATGAAATTCAAGCTTTACTTGATGAAATAAATGATTTAAGAATCCAATTACTATCGGCACAACAAGAGATAGTTAATTTATCTACTACGGTATAATGGAAGAAATACAAATAATTACTACAGGTTCAGAAAGTTTTGTTAATCAAAACTATATACCTAAGGATAAGAATTTACTTAATTCTTCATCTTTAATTAGAGATTATGGAGCCCCTCAAGATGTAATTGAGCTTCATATTTTTGATGAATCTGGATTACTTTTAACTTCTTCTTATAATTTTCAAAACTTTCAAACCCAAATAACTTCAGAAAGTAGCAGCTTATTTAACCAAATTTATGTTGATCCCGAAATTGATGTACAAAGTTTAGGATATGATGCTGGTACTTTTAATTTAACTTATTATCCTTATAGAAATTTATTTTTAAGTAATTCTGATAGGAGATTTTTTATAAAAGAAATATCCGAAGATAGAACTGAAATTAGAATAGTAACTAATGATTTATCTTATGAAGCTTTAAGTACTTCATATTTTAATTATATTAATTCTAAAACTAATAAAAGTTTTTATTCTGATTTTCTTATTAATTTTGGTGATAATCAAACTTTTTTAGGTGTTAATACTTTACTAGACACATCTTTAACTACAGAACCAAGTGTTTATATAAAATTATATGAACCTTTACCTACAGACTATACAGAAAAAGATACTTTATGGGTAACAGAACAAGTTTCTGATCCATTTTCTTTTAATGTTGATATAAAAATTTTACCTGAAGAAGAAGAAGAAGAGTTTGAACTACTTAGAGGTCCTAATACAAATGTTGACTTAAATTTACAAACTAATGTTTCAACTAAGTATTTAAATCTTAATGAAATATTAGATACAAATGTAACTTCATCGTTACAACAGATAAAATCTATATTAGAAGATAAAGATGTTAGTATTAATATTGATTATAATGCTTACAATAATTTTACCCATTTCTCTTCAGCGTATAATAGATTAGAAAATTTTAAATCAAAACTAATATTAATTGAAAACTATCAAAACGATTTAAATCAATTAAAATCTTTAAATCCGTTAACTGATAATTCTTATATATCATCATCAAAATCAACCTTACAACAAAACGTTGATAATTTAATAGAAAAATTTGATGGGTATGAGTATTTTTTATACTTTAACTCTGGTTCAAAATCTTGGCCTAAATCAGGTTCTAACATAGCTCCTTTTACTAATTTTCCTGTTAATTCAGAATCTTCTTCTGTATGGTATGGATCTTTAGATGATGAAAGTGAATATTATGGAGGTCAAATTTTAAGTGCCTCTACATATGATAATGATAACAGAGATTATATTTGGAATGGTCTTCCTGCATATATAAAAGAAGATCCACAAAACCAAAATTTAGATCTTTTAGTATCAATGATGGGTCAGCATTTTGATACCTTATGGACTTATACTAGAGCTATAGGAGACATAAAAAACAGTGATAATAGAATTAATTATGGTATATCAAAAGATTTAGTTGGAGATGCTTTACGTTCTTTAGGAATTAAATTATATACTTCTAATAGAACTAATGAAGATTTATTTACTGACTTGTTAGGTTTAACCCCTTCAGGTTCAGCTACACCTTCAACAGGTACCCAAAGAGTAGAGACATATATATCTGCTTCTAATGATGCTAACACATCAGATACTTTAAATAAAGAAGTATATAAACGTATTTATAATAACTTACCTTATTTACTAAAAACAAGAGGTACTAAACAAGGATTAAGAGCATTGCTTAATTGTTTTGGTATTCCCGAAACAATATTAAAAGTAAATGAATTTGGAGGAGATCAGAAAAATATCCCTACGGTTAATCAAATAGTAGATAAATTTGCTTATGGACTTGAAACTAGACAATCTTCTAGTATTCAAATCCCATGGTTGCCTTTTATTACTAATTTTTCAGATGATTGGAATGCTATTGATATAGATTGGAACGTAATTGAAGGCACATGGAATGGACCAAAAGCTGCAAGTTCCACACCTGATACTGTAGAATTTAGATTTAAAACAAATGGTTTACCATCTTCTTCTTATTATAGTCAATCATTATTCCAAGTAAATCAAGACGAAAATACACAATTTGGGATCCAATTATATTACCCTTCAGCATCAAATGCTTCTTATGGTAGTCCTATATTAAATGATATTAATTCAGTTAATGGAGAATTAAGATTCTTCTTATCTGGATCACAAGGATATGCTAAAACACAACCTATTACAATGCCTTTCTTCTCTGGTAGTTGGTGGACATTAAAATTAAATAGAGAAACTGGTAGTGTATTCTTATATGATAGTGGTTCTGCACAAACTTATAGTTTAACTGTAAAAAGTACAGATTATGATGGAAAAGATGGAACATTCATAAAATATCAAGCTTCACAAAGTTTACATATTAGTGGATCTGAATCTGCTTCTTATAATGGGTCGTGGAATAATTTCTCATTTGTTTCTAGTAATGCAGCACTTGCTGGTCATGTAGGAGGTACAGGAAGTAATAATATTTTAGCTCCAAATGGAGTAGTATTTGATGGTTCTTTCCAAGAAATTAGAATGTGGTCAACAATATTAAGCCAATCTGCTTTTGATCAACATGTATTAGATCCACGCTCAATTAGATCAAATAAAGTTACATCATCTTTATATGATTTAGTTTATAGATTACCTTTAGGAAATGATCTACAAATCTCAGGATCAGATGGAAATAATGTTGTAACTTCGGTTCACCCTTCTATTACAGGTTCATTCGTTCCTACTGCTTCGTTCTTCTTAGGAACTGGTTCAACTACTGTTTCTTATGGTGTAATATCAAACTTTACAACAGAAAGTTATCAACCTACAGAATATTATTCTTTAATTCAATCTCCAAATTTAGGAGCATATAATCCCATAGATGATAAAATTAGAATCTATGATAACCCCGAAGCATCAGGTTCAACATTATCTCCTTATACTACTATCCAACAATATCCAAATGATAGATACACAATGGATGTTAATGATGTTGAAGTAGCAATTTCACCTCAAGATTCTATAAATAAAGATATTACAGAACAGTTAGGATATTTCAATATTGATGAATATATAGGTGATCCTAAATTAGCAGCTTCATCTTCATATAGTGGATTAGAGGCTGTTAAACAATTTTATTTTAACAAATATTACAGAAAACAAAACGTTTTTGATGTAGTAAAATTATTATCATATTTTGATAGTTCTTTATTTAAAATGGTAGAGGATTTTGTTCCTGCAACTGCTGAACTATCTACTGGGTTTTTAATTAAACAAAATTTACTTGAAAGAAACAAAACAGTAAGATTTGAACCTTCTTTTACATATATAGATTATAGTGGATCATTAGATGTAGTTAATGTTACAGGTTCTAATCCAATGGGTCAAAAACTTAATACTGAATATACAGGTGAAATTCTAATACCTTCAAGCTCTGCAAATACAATTACAGCCTCAGGTGTAATTTACAATTTTACAGATAATAGAGAACCATTTACAGGTGAATACAGTGGTAGTGAATTAACTGTTTATTCTCAACCTACTTCTAGTGTTGTTACAGAAAAAAGTTTCTTTAGAACTCAAGAAGATAATGATACTGCTGTATCTTATTCTGCAGTACCCTTTAATCCTGAATTAAACAATGTAATTGAAGCTAGAAAATCAACTAAATATATGGATGTTGACTACTCTTCAGATATAGTTACACCTGTTAATATAGGGTTTATTACTAGTAGATCTTTTGGTAATATAACAGAAGATAATAGTCAATTTTTAGATGCCCCTATTCAGGATAGTAATTATACCTTATTACGTAATATAAACCCACGTTATTTAGGAAGTAAAACAACTTCACAAAAATATAACGATTATACTTTAGGAGATACATCGTATGGACAAACTGCTGCAATTGATTTAAATTCACTTAAATTCGCTTATTTTTCAGAAATTGTAGAAACAGGTTCAGCATTCCCAGATAGATCAAATGTTTATATTAAGTATTTAATTGATGGTAGATCTAATGTTATAGAATTAACTCGAGGTAATAAAACTATATTTGAAATTCAAAACATATTTAACCAGAAAAAAGAAATAGATATATCACTTGATAATAATCAAGAATTTTCAGATCAAAAATATTTAGATGGTCTAAAATCAGTGTATGCTGGTGGGTTTAGATATCTTCCTATGTTACAAAACCCAACGGGTAGTAGTACACTACAATATAGTTTTACTACTAGTTCAATAGAAAATTTAAGTCAAGATGATTTACAACCTATTACTGATAGTTTAAATGGTAATTTCATTCAAGTAGGTAATCTTTCTACAGATACTATTTCTGTTATAAGTGGAAGTAATTTAGTTTCTGTAGCAGGTATTCCATCAATAAAATTAACTAGAAATACTCCTGTAAATAGAGACTCTATTTGGTGGGATAATGATTTAGTAGTTAATCTTCGAGGTGAATTTGAGTTACAAGTTAGAATTCCTAAAAACCCATCCGCACCTATAAATGATATTACATGGAACCCTTTTAATGGAACTCTACCTTTAATATCATCATCTACTGATTTAGGAGATTTTGCTTTATTAAATGCAACATACCCTTTAACTAATTCTGTAACATTACCTAAAAATACAGATAATATAAATGCCCAATTAGAATATTCTCCTTCAGCATTAGGAGGAATATTCAAAACAAATTTTGGCAGCCCAGAAATTGGTAGTGCTTCTTTATCTATAATTAATTCTTCAGTCCAATATCAAACCCCACAATACACCTATTACTTACCTTCAGACCCTGTAGTAAGTATAACTTCAAGTGTTTCAGATGGTGGGGATGCAAATAATAGTAATGCTTTCTTTTTAAGAAATAATACAGGTTCATTTAATATATTAACTGCATCTGTTTCTATGTCTTATTGGTATGGTAATTTTATACAAACTTCTTCTATATATGAAAGTGGATCAGATTCATTTGGAATAATAGATGAAGAATTCTCTATTAATGAAGGAGATATATTTAAATTTGCTGATACTAAAGCAGGTGAAGCCGGATCAGGAAGTGCTATATTCCCACGTTCATTTGAAAGACAAGTAAAACGTGTAAATACTGTACTTAGAGATGAAGTAACTAATACAAGAAGAGTTACTATAGAATTTGATAAAGATATTCCTGCTAGAGCATGTGAAGATTTTTCAACACCTGCTAATGCCGCTAATGCACGTGCAATTAAAAGATTTATCATATTGAAAAAAACACCAGATGAAACTAATATTGTTTTAGATTTTCCAAAACAAGACGGAAAAACTTCATCGGGTATTGTTTTACCTGCAGATATCCCTCAAACATTACAGGATAGAGCGGGTAACATTGTAAAAGAACTTAAATCACAGAATTTAATATCATAAAAAAACAAATTATATTATATTTATATACAACAAGAATAAACCATGGGATATTTAAATAACATTTCAGTTACAGTTGATGCCATCCTAACTAAAAAAGGACGCGAGTTACTAGCTCGAAACGATGGATCATTTAGAATTACACAATTTTCTTTGGCAGATGATGAAATTGATTATACATTGTATAACTCAAACCATCCATCTGGCTCTGCCTTTTATGGAGAAGCAATTGAAAACATGCCAATTATAGAAGCATTTCCTGATGAAACTCAAACAATGAAGTACAAGTTGTTAACTCTACCTAGAGGAACAGCTAAACTACCTGTTTTAGAATTAGGATTCACTACTGTTACTTTAAAACAAGGTGCTTCATTATCAATTACACCTCAAACATTAAACTATTTAGGTACAGATTCAACATTTGAAGCTAGTGGATACACAGCTACAATTGGAGATTCAAGAACATTATCTAATTTTGAGGGAGTAGGTGTAAATACAACAGATGCTCAACAATTAAATACAACCTCTACTATTGGTACTAATGTATCAAGAACAGTAATTGGTACAACAATTAATTTAACTGCTACAACTGTTAATACATTATTTGGAACCGCTGCTACTTTAAGTACAATCTTAACTGTAACAGGTAGGGATTCAGGAGCAAGACTTACAATTCCCGTTAACATAACAAAAATAACATCATAATATGAGCTTTATAAGTTTAAACTCCAGTGATTTTGTAGTTAGTGCAGACTCTATTACATCTACTTTATGGTCGGGTGATGCCCCAACATTAAATAAGTTTTTTACTTCATCTGCAACATCTTCATATAATTTTTATTTAGATGTTTTTCAAACAAGCTCTGTAAGATCCGATTCGGAAGTACAATTTTCTGTTGCTTATGGAGAAGTAGAAGGATCAGGATCTGCTCCTTTTAATAATTTAGTAACTGGAAGTTCTCCTTCTAAAGTAACTTATGGTCAATATCGTACCTTAGTAAATGGAGATGAAAATACAAATTTTAGTTTTGGAACTGGAAATACAGATTCAAGAGATATTTACGTATTAAATGTTAATAGAGCAAGATATAAAGAAAAAATATTCCCTGGTACATTTAATCTTGTTTTATCTGGTTCAGATGGAACCGAAACAACACGTTTACAATTAACAGATAACTCTAAAGATGTAACTACTTTAACTTTTACAGATGCTGGTAGAGTATTTGATATAGTTAGTGGTACCAATGGTAGTGCTGTAACAACTGCAGTTACCGGAGGAATTGAAGCAGGGTATACACCATCTGGATCTTATGGAAAATTTCTACCAGATGTAGGATTAATTTTAATTAATCCAAGAGCATTATCACTTTCAGCTTCTTTAGGAGGAGTTGGATTACAAGTTAATAATGATTTAACAGATACTGCTTTAATTGCTAATAATAGTAAATTATACGAAAATATAAAACTAGCCCAAACATTCTCATTAAATTCAGAAGAAACAATTACTTCAGATTATATATTTGTAAGAGTAAGAAACAGTGATTTTAATTATTCTACTAACCCTTCTATGATTAGTGGTAGTGGAGAATTTGTGGATTCTAGTTTAATTAATAATCCACAAACATTTATAACAACTGTAGGTTTATATAATGACGCTAATGAATTATTATCTGTAGCCAAATTATCTAAACCATTAGTTAAAGATTTTACAAAAGAAGCTCTAGTAAGAGTAAAATTAGATTTTTAATGAATGAGTTTTACATACAAAAAACTAAAACCGTCTGATTTACAGTCAACACCGTATGTAGCTAATAAGTTATATGATATCCCATCCTCTTCTTACGATGATTTAGGGGTTAAACTTTATGTAGGAGAATACATTCCTTTAGAAAATCTTGAGTTTGATCCTATTAATGATAATAAAGACATTGATGGTAATTATCGTAGATTAATTTTTGATTCTATAAGACATTTATATTATCAAAATTATATAACTGCATCTTCTTTAGAAATACCCTACCCAGAAAATACAAACCAATTTTGGCACTCATCTTCATACGATAATTACCTCCAAAACACCTTATCTTCAGGATCATTTGATGCTACTATAAGGCAAATGCCTTATTTTACATCCAGTTTCTTTAATTATGATGAATCGGGTTCAGCAATATATGATGAATCAACCTATTTTTCTGAAAATAGTGCTAAAATAAGAGTAATAACAATCCCACCAGATATTTTTGGAAATGGTATACAACCAGATACATTTGAATTATCTGGTTCTACTTATTTAATCCGAGATGATGGGTTAGGGAATTTATGGGATTATAGTGAACTAGATGATTATTATACTAGTGCAAGGTACTCAGATCCAGAAGCTGAATATTTTGATTCAGGTTCTAAACATTACGTAGGAAATATATTTTATTCTCAGGGTATAGCAGTAATAACAAATATTGATTATTTATGTTTTGCTTCTACTAATCCTGTAGCTAGAAATGATTATTTTAAAATTTTAAATACTCAACGAGTTAAAACCTTACCTATTTTAAGTAATGATTTTGATGATTGCTCTGGAATAGATACATCTTCAGTTAAAATTATTCCTGACCCAAATTATTCATTCCCAGATACAACCATAAATCAATTTGGAGAATTAGTAATTACCCCTAATAAATCAGGATCTATTCCTGGTAGTTATCAAATAAATTATGCTGTAGACAATACTTTAGGTTTACCAAGTAATACCTCTTCTGTATTTTTAGAATTATCAACATTACCCTTATCTTCTAGTATATCAAGTGTAACTGAATCATGTTTTGGAAGCATCACATCAGCATCATTAACATTTTCTATTGATCAAGGTATTCCACCCTATAGCTATTCTTTAAATGTAGATGGTTTTTCTGATTATGTCTCTTTAACTACATCATCTAATGATTTATTTCAACCTGTAATATCAGCATCAATCCTTCCTACTAGATCTTTAATATTAAGTGTAAAAGATGCTCAAGAATCAATTTATACTCAATCAATAAACACATCTTTACCTTCTATAGATAGAAATGTTTATGCAAGTGCAGTATCTAGCAATGATACTAATGATGGTAAAATTATAGTAAGCGCAAGTGGCGCCCCAGGAGTAATATCTGCTTCATTATCATCATCATTTTCTCAATCTATAGAAACCCCACTTACATTTTCAGCATTAACAGAAGGAACTTATTCTGTATTTTTTAAAGATAGTAATGGGTGTACAGACACCTCATCCATAGTTGTAGGTAAAATACAACCTGTAACGGCTAGCTATACTATTACAAATGCTTTATGTTTTAGTGGATCTGAGGGTAGTTTTATTCAAAAGAGAGACCAACCTATCCAAGGTGGAAGATTACCTTTAACATGGAGCTGGTCAGGATCAACGGGATATACAACTAATTCAATGGATGCAATAAATGCATTTTCTGGGAGTTATACATTAGAAATTTTTGATGCAGATGGAGCTACATCAAGTTTTAGTTTTGATTTATTATCACCATCTATACTAACTTATACGGCATCTATTGATTATAGTAGTTCTTTAAGTAGTTCAATTAAAATAACTAATTTAGTAGGAGGAAATCCCCCTTATAATATTACTGCTTCAACATCAGATACTAATTATTTTTTAACTTCTTCTGCTCGAAATTTAAGTATAGAACTAGGCCCTGAAGGTTTAACTTCTGGATCAGCTAGTATTTTTATTGAAGATGATTCTAATTGCACCCTCGCTTCAGCTTCTATATTTAATTATTTTACATCAACATCAATATCTTCTTCCTTTATAGGTACAACTTCAAGTTTAGAATATTATTCTAGAACTTGGGAAATTAGTCAATCTTTTTGTGAAAATAGTACTGGTAGCAATACCCCAACTACTAGAAAACTTAATTTTTATCAAACTACGGGTTCTAAATGGGTAAAAGTATTAGTACGTTCAGGAAGTGAAACTCCTGTACAATTTGCTACCTCTGGTAGTGCAACAGGTAGTTATACATGGAACACAAATGATACATTATATATTGATGTTTCAACGGGATCATCAAATGCTTTTTCTTTAAGAAGAGAATTTAGTGGTTCAAGTGATATTAGTGGAAGCCCTGCTATTATAACGGGTAATGAAGTTAGTAATTCTGTTATCATAACTGGTAGTTTAAGAATGGATGATTATGCCTCTAACTTAGATACATCTTTAGCTTTTGGGCTAGGATATAAAACTCCAACTTTACATTTAACAGCATCAAAAGTAAATGCTGCAGTAGAAAACACAAATATTAATTTTAAATTTGATGATCAATTTCAACTTTCTAAAATTAGAGATAATTTTACAGGTAGTGCTGCTATTTTAGCTACTACAGGAAGTGATGGTAGTGGGTCTAACTTTATAGCTCGTAATAATGAATTTACAGACATAATTTATGGTAATACTGGTAGTTTTATAGGGCCTAATTCTGATTTATTTAGAGCTAATTATTCTTTTGGAAATATTATAAATACAATATCTGGGTCTAATGTAGAATACACTAATGGGAAAATATTTAGTGGATCAATTTCTGCAAGTTATTTTGGTACAGAAAATGCTTATTATTTTACTCAACGTACAGATAAAGTTTGGTTATTAGCAGCTGATATAGATAATATAGGATTTTTAGAAGCTTATTCTTATACTAGTGCTAGTTTCTTTGATTCTGATCCTTTAAGTCCTAGAACTAACTTAGATCCTTATACTTATAAAGACTATACAATTTATGCCGGGTCACAACAAATGGTAAATGATCTTATGTATACTATGATTATACCTGAAGATGAAAATGCAAACATGCCATTACCTTCTGGTTTAGGAGGAGGAGAAATATTCTCTAGAAAATTAGAAAATATACAAGATGTTAATAGAATTTATTATTTATTTACATCACCTAATATATCCCCAGCATTCGCAAGTGGTTCTTATGCTGTAACTGTAATAAATCCTGGAGTTGGAAATAGATATTATATTGATAGTGTTTTACAACCAACCCTTACATTAAGAAGAGGAATAATCTCAACCTTAGGTCAATCATCAGGTACTACTGGTGGGCATCCTATAAGATTATCCACTACAGAAGATGGTACCCATAATGGAGGGACAGAATACACTGGATCTAACAACGGAGTAGTTTATTCTGGTACAGCGGGTACAGATGGGTTATTAACCATGACTTTACCGTCAGATGCCCCAGATACTTTATATTATTACTGTGTAAATCATAGTGGTATGGGTGGGCAAATTAATGTATTTGATAGTAGTTCAATTCAAGCTGATTTAGATAATAGATCAATAGCTTTAGGAAAATATTTTATAGATAACGTAATTTATGGCTAAGACAGGATATAAAATAATAGAAACTGTAGTCCAATCTTTTAATAATGGACAACCTTCTGGAAGTGTAGCTAGTGGTTCTACAAATTCTGTTGTGACTTTATCAACTTCTTCTTTATCTGCGTCTTTAGATGAAGAAACTTATTTTAATAGAAGTTTTAGTCCTATTGATTGTGTAGAAGATATTAATGAATGTAAACCTCCAGTATTAACAGGGATATATACAGGATCACAAAGAGGGTATTTTAATTTAAATTATACTACCCAAGATTCAAATAATAGCCCTACTAAAATTTCAGCTTCAATAAGTCAAACTAATGATTTTTCTTCATTTGAACTATTTTCAGCATCTATAGGATCTTTAGTTCCTATTACTTCTTCATACGTAAGTGGTACTGTATTTTTTAGAGCTTTTACTTCTTGTAGTGGAATTAGTCCTGATAGATCTCTTAATTCTGATTTATTATCTTTTACTTATGATGAAATATCTCCTGAAGAAATTAAAGGAGATGTTAATATTCAATTTCTTAATAATTTATCTTCTCCAATGGAGGTTCAAATAAGAAGCCAAAGAGGAAATAGTAATCATAAAATAGCAGCATTAAATACTTTTAATTATACTTACAGTAATTCTAATCTTACAGGATCTTGGAACTCAGTTGGGAAATCATCTGATGTAAGTGTAACTATAAAAGGTGGTTCAAAAAACACTTTTGGAAACTTTATTCAAAGAAGAACTATAGGTTTAGAAACACTTACTTACACTACTGGGTCTGGGTTTGATAATCCTTTATTAAATGTCGATAGTAGTGATACTTTCCCTCCAGATACTGGAATTAATTTTACTATAAGACAATTAGATTTCCCACCTACAGGAGAGTCTACTACAACTACTTTTTCATTATTACAAGTTTCTTCTACATCTACGGATTCTTCGGGCATAATGGATGGAACTATAACTCCTACTATTAGATTTGGTTCTACCCCTTTAATTTCACAAAATGCTGCTTGTTCTGATAGTAAAGTAAATTCTACAGAAATAACTTATTTTCAATTAGGAAGTTATCTTTATAATAATAGAGAAGATGCCGAATCAAAAACACGTCCTATATTTCCCTTTAATACTAATTATATATTAATTACTCCTAATACTTATTTAATAGTTAATAAAGATGGATTTATACAAAATCTTGAAACATGTATTTTACCTTCTTTAAATATTTTTACTCAAGATGGTTCTTTTAATACACAAGAAGAAGCATGTAAAAGAGTAAAATCTTCTGGTGAAGTTATTTTTTACAAAGATAATCAATTAAGAGGAGATGGAAGAAATTTATCTGGTAGATTTCCTATTAATAATGATTCACAAGGTGGTACTAATGTTATTTTAAGTGCTGGAAATATAGTAGGATTTGAGACTTGCGGAACAGAATTAGAAACATCTCAATTAAGCATATATGGTTACCCAAGTTCATCTTACCCATTTGACACCCCAGAACTAATTAATCCTGAAACTTTAGCAGTAGCCTGTGGAGATGATACTTTTATTACGTATTATCAGGGTGGTGATGGAACTATTTATCATGATTTTGATGGACCTTTAGCTTATAATACTGTAGGAGATGGAGGATATTATTATAAAAATGAATCTGATGAGTTTTTACTCTTATCAGATGGTTTAATTTTATCATCATCAACTCCTTGTTAAAATATAAATTATGGCACACCAAGCACAAGTAGGACCTAATAAAATATCTTTCAGAAACGAATATCGTGTCTTTGAAAAAGAAATTATTTGTAAAATTTCAGATAATGAATTTAATGTATCACATAATCCAACATTAACAACTGATACTTCTGGTTCATTGCGTGATTTTGCTACTGGGTCTGAATTTAGAGCTTATGCCACTACTATAGGATTATATAATGAGGCAAATGAGTTATTAATGGTAGGTAAATTTGGACAACCTATCCCAATGTCCAGTAATACTGATACTACTTTTATCATAAGGTACGATCAATAAAAACACAATATGTGGTTATATAAAGGAGAGGTTATAGGGAGCATTGAAGAGATGCCCGAAAATACATTTGGTTTCATTTATGAAGCTACTTATATTCCAACTAAAGAAAAATATCTAGGTAAAAAGGTACTATTTTTTAATCGTACTTTACCACCTCTAAAAGGTGCTAAACGTAAACGTAAAGTAGTTAAAGAAAGTGACTGGCAAACCTATTATGGTTCACACACCAAAATTAAACATTTACTATCAGAAGGTAAACAAAAAGATTTTTTACGTGAAATATTAGAATTTGCATTTAATAAAAAACATCTTACATACCTAGAAACAAAATACCAATTCTGTAGCAATGTACTTGAAAATACAGAATATATAAACGATAATATTTTAGGTAAGTTTTTTAGAAAAGATTTGGTCAATCCAAATATTTAACGTATATTAACCCAAAAATATTTTTTGGCTCGAAAAAAAGTAAAGATAGGAGACACTGTTGGTTTTTGGTTTGCAGGTCAACCCCTTATGGGAACGTTAGAAAGTATAGAAAAAGTAGCATGGGGTACTGTTTCAAATACTTGGTATAATGTAAGACATAAAGATGGAACCTCTTATCCTTGCCGAAAAGAGACACTAACATTAATTAATGGTTAATCAAATATTACTTGGATTAGTTCAATCCGTTTTAGGTAGAAGCAATCCGACAGCTAGAGGTAACCATTCCTTTAACTGTCCCTTTTGTAATCATAAAAATCCTAAATTAGAAGTTAATTTAATCCCAAATAAGAAAAACGAGAACTTTTGGCATTGTTGGGTTTGTGATGCTAAAGGTAAAACTCTATTTGGTTTATTTAAACGTTTAAAAGTATCAACTGAAAAACGTACTCAATTAAGTGAAATATTAGGTACAACAGAAAAATATGATACTATAGTAGCTGATAGTAATGTAGAATTACCTAAAGAATATAAACCTTTATATAACCTAACCAAATCAGACATACATGCAAGGCATGCTTTAGCTTATCTTAAAAAACGAGGGTTAACAATGGTTGATATTTTAAAGTATCAAATTGGATATTGCGAAAAAGGTAGATATGCTAATAAAATTATTATACCTACACATAGTGCTGAAGGTACATTAGAATATTTTGTAGCCCGTTCATTTGAAAAAGAACCATCTAGAAAATATGATGCACCCTCCTCAGATAAAAACCTTATAGGATTTGAAAATATGATAAATTGGAATGTACCTATTGTATTATGTGAAGGTGCATTTGATGCTATCGCTATAAAACGAAATGCTATACCCTTATTTGGTAAAAATATTTCAAGAAAACTAATGCAAAAATTAGTTACATCAGATGTTAAAAAAGTCTATCTAGCTTTAGATAGTGATGCTATTAAGGCAACTTATAAAATAGCAGATCAGTTATTAAAAGCAGGTAAAAAACTATTTGTAATAGAGTTAGATGATAAAGACCCTGCTGATATGGGTTTTGCTTTATTTACAAATAAAATACAGGAAGCGCAAGAATTTACATTTTCTTCACTCCTTAATTTAAAACTATCTATATGATATTACGTAAAGCGAATTTTCCTAAACAGGAATACAATCGAACTTTTACGCAGATTACAACAAACGATTCTCGTTTTTATGAGGATGGGGAAAAAACATATCCCTCTGTAACCCATGTTTTATCCTACTACCCTAAGGGTAGACACTTTGAAGAGTGGCTTAAAAAAGTAGGAATGAATGCTGATTATATAGCTAAAAAATCAGCTGATGAAGGTACAATAGTACATAATCTAGCTGAAGATTATCTATTAGATAAAGAAATTAAACTAATGGGTGAAGATGGTAATCCTAAATACGATCTTAAGGTTTGGAAAATGTTCTTAGCATTTGTAGACTTTTGGAAAACCAGTGAAGCTGAACTATTAGAAACCGAAGTATTCTTATACTCTGATACACTTAAGGTAGCTGGAACATGCGATCTTGTGTGCAAAATCAACGGAGAACTGTGGGTAATCGACTTAAAAACATCAAACCACCTACAGACGACGTATGACCTACAGACAGCGGTTTATACGCGTTGTTTTGAAGAATGCTATGATCAAAAAGTAGATAGAGTTGGTGTACTTTGGTTAAAATCTAGATCAAGGGGTGCAGATAAAACTGGTAAAAAACTTAAAGGTAAAAAATGGGAAGTATATGAATCATCTCGTAGTATAGATGAAAATTTAGAAATATATTCTCATGTACGTGCTCTATTTGATTTAGAAAATCCTAATCTTAAACCTATATCGGAAAAATGGCCAACAGTTATTAAAAAATAGTAGGTTTCCTGAGCATCTTTTCGTATATTTATATGTTGATAATGTAAGCCTATGTATAAACTACGAGATATAATTTTAGAACAATCCGCTAATCCAAAGGCACTTATCCTCGCTGGTTCTCCCGGAGCTGGTAAATCTTCATTTATAGAAAATGTAAAAGATGCTTTAATCTTAAATGTAGACGATGCATATATGCGCAATCTAAAAGATTTAGATGTATCTCTAGATTTAAAAAATGCTGATGCTGAAGATAGAAGCAAGGCAGCTAAAGCAATGGCTGCAGCTAATAAGGAATTTCGCCCAATGACACGTGAAATTATCTTAGGTAAAAAGAATTTTATCTTAGATGGTACTGCCGCATCTTCTGGACCTACTTTAAAATTAAAAAAAGAATTAGAAGATTTAGGTTATGATATTTTAATGGTATATGTGTTTGCTTCGCTAGAAAAAGCCTTAAAACGAAATGATACAAGATTTGATCGTTCAGGTGGAAAAGATAGAAGTTTAGCACCTGCTATTGTATTACGTACTTGGAATAGTATTACACAAAATTATGATTTATATAAAGATGAATTTGGGAGTAATTTTGTCTCTGTTGTAAATGATAAATCATTAGAAAAAGGAGAATCTATGAAATCTTTAGAAGATCTAGTAGACAAATACCTTACACCTTATGCCCCAACTAATACTAAACCTAAAACAGATAAACAAAAAGAACGTTCTGCAAAATCTAAAGCTGAATTAGAAAAGCAAGTAAACGACTTTGTAAATTCAGATAAAGTAGAAGATATTAAAGCGAATTCAGTTTCTAAAGATGAAGCAAAATCTCGTGTAAACTCCTTTTTCGCATGAACCCAGAAAAATTAGGTGAACAAATAGCAAAGCGTTTGCTCTTAGAAGAATTTACTGAAAAAGTATCTTTATATCCGGGTGCATTTAAACCACCACATAAAGGACATGTTGCTACAGCTTTAAAGGCTATAGACGATAAAACAGATCGTGTAATTATCTTTATGTCTACAAAAGAACGTGATGGTGTTTCTGTAGAAAAAGCACAACAAGTTTGGGATTTATATAAACAAAACAACCCAGAACTTGAAAAAATAGAAATTGTTCAAACACCTGTACCTGTTACTGCAGTATACGATTATGCCAAGGATAATCCATCTCATGATATAAGAGCTGTATTTGGTAAAGGAGAAGAAAGCAGATTTAAAAGATTATTAGATAAAGAAAAATATCCTCACGTAGAAGTGTTTGATGCTGGTATGGAAGGAACATATTCTGCAACTGATTTACGTAAAGCAATACGAGATAATGATTTAGAAACTATAAATGAATTTATACCTGATGGTATTAATGTAGATGATTTTATGTCTATATTTCAATTAAACGAAGCTATAGTAGGTGATGAAATCGTATGTGATAATTGTGGGTGGCATTGGAAAATAGTAGATGGTGGTGACGATTTATTTATATGTCATAAATGTGGGTATGATAATACTCCTTTAAATGAAGATGATCCTAAAAAAGGAACAGGTAAAAAACCTAAAGGATCAGGCCGTAGATTATATACTGATGAGGATCCAAGCGATACAGTAAAAGTAAAATTTAGTACTAGACAAGATATAGTAAATACACTAAATAAAACTTCATTTAAAAACAAATCACACGCTAGAAAATCTCAAGTAATAAATTTAATACATCAAAGAGTAAGAGCAGCTTTAGGTAGAACTAAAGATCCACTAAAAAAAGCTAAATTAAAATCTGCTTTTAAATATATTAAACAACGTAAAGAGGCTTCTAAAAGAAAAACTCAACGTATGAAAAAAGAAGACAGATACCTACAGGAAGCTAGATATAAAAAATTTTTAAATGAAGGTTGGGATAGTTCAAAAGGTAAAATAATAGGCGATTTTGTTAACTATGTTAGTGAATATCTTTCTATAAACAAACCTAAAATTAAATTAATTAATTCACCCGATTATACCCAAACATATCATAGTTTTGGAGGTTACTTACCCTCAGAAGAAAAATTAATGGTTGTTGTTCATAATCGTAACATGGCTGATATATTGAGAACCGTAGCACACGAGATGGTTCATCATATGCAAAACCTAGATGATAGATTAACACCTAACTCAGGTGAAGATGGTTCACCAGATGAAAATGAAGCTAATTCATTAGCAGCAGTTATAATGAGAAAATTTGGACGTGAAAATCCACACATATATGAATAGAATAAAAGGAAGTTTAATGGATTTGTTGCAAGAAGATCTTGCAAAAGCATATGAAGTCTTTGTTGACATGGATGGTGTCTTGACTGACTTTGAAAGACGTTTTGAACAATTTGCTGGTGTTACACCAGATGAATATATAGATCAAAAGACTATTCAATTTGGAAAAGATAAAGCAAACGAACAATTTTGGGACCTTATAGATAAACAAATTGGAGTACGTTTTTGGGCAGGAATGCCATGGATGCCTGAAGGGGAAAAATTATACAAATATATTAAAAAATATAAACCAACAATTTTAACTTCACCTTCTAGAGAAGAATCATCTCGTATAGGAAAGGGTGTATGGATTAAAAGAAATATGTCTGGTACACCATATAAATTTGGTTTTAAAGCATCTGGTAAGGCAAAATACGCAGGACCAAACAAAATATTAATAGATGATAGATCAGATAATATAGCTGCTTGGAAAGCAGCGGGTGGAATTGGTATATTATATAAATCAACAGAACAAGTTACAAACGAGTTATCTAAATTAGGTTTATGAGTAAATCACACTTAAATAAAGAATTCTCAGAACGTGATATTAAGCGAATGAGAAATATAGTTTCTGGAAATACTGCTGATAGAACAAGAGTTCAAGCAGGTTTTGAAAAACAAAAAATAAAATATGGTGAAGGTGATATATGGGAAGAAAATGGTAAAAAATGGACCATTAAAAATGGTATTAAACAAACTGTTACTAAACATGATAAATTAAGGGAAATCACTAAATTTCCTTTAAAATGTGCCTGTGATAAACCTATGAAACCCACTAAGTTAAATAAAAAAATGTGGACTATTCATGGTAAGTGTTTTGATTGTGTAATAGAACATGAAACACATTTAAAAGCAACGGGTCAATACGAAAAATATGTATCTAAATTAATGAATGCTAATAAAAATACATTTGTTACAGACTATGAACAAGCTGTAGAAGCTTATATGGCTGATACTAGTGATACTTTTATGTCTGAAGCCGGTGATATAGAAAATTGGTCTAAAGCTAAATTAAATCCTGAAGTAATTAAAGTATTAAAAGAAAATATCAAACAATTAAAAGAATTAGAATTATAATATCCTTATATATTTATTATAGTAAAACACTACACACATGAAACGCACAGAACTTAAAAAACTTATCAAAGAAAATATTACAGACTGGTTATCTGAACGAGCTACTACAGAAGCCGACAGTGGTGATATGGCTTATACAGAAAAAGTACCTGTAAAAGAAAAAGTAGCAAAAATCGAAGATCAAATTGCTGAATTTTATTACGTTACAAAACCCACTAAAGAATCTTCTGTTGAAGAACTAATAAAAAGTGGAGATGTATTTGAATTTGCTATGAGTGGTCTAACTCGTGAAGACATTTCAGGTATTTATAAATCTGAAGGTAGAGCAAAATCAGCTGCAAATAAAATGATCAAAGAAAGAGACATTAAACTTAAGGAAACCTATAAAAAAGGTCAAGATAAACTTAAAACAATGGAATCTTCAATTGATGAAATTAAAAAACAAATCGAAGGTAAAATGTCTGAAGCAACTTCTAACCCAGACATGCGCGAAGCTCTTACATCTGAATCTAATGGTTTAATGGAAAAATTATCTATGCTAGAAATGCAAATGGATAAATTACGTGAAGCATTAGAAAAAGAAGGTTTACGTTTCGAGAAAAAATCATCTAAAAAGTCTAAAAAAGAAGACGATAAAAAAGATGATAAAAAAGACGAAAAAGAAGACAAGTAATTATGTGTAATTGTAAAGAATGTGACTGTGGCACTTCATGTGGCTGTGGTTGTGACAAATAATAATTTATGGATAAGCTCAAACTCAGATATTTAATCCGAGAGGCTATAGAAAATGTTGCAGGCATTTCAGCT
>TARA_R110002020_G_scaffold146184_6_pt1 | contig 37452 bp, 32 predicted proteins | sample TARA_R110002020 | Tara Oceans TARA_R110002020 (sample SAMEA4396489) | marine metagenome | biome: Westerlies Biome; feature: [MES] marine water layer (ENVO:01000295) within the mesopelagic zone...; material: water (ENVO:00002006), including particulate matter (ENVO:01000060) such... | reverse complement strand
GCGTATGTAGACCATGAATTTGCTGCTTCAGATATACCTGGAGCAGCTGTTAATCTTATTGGTCAAACGACTGATAAGATTTATGTGGGCTTAAATCGTACTTTTTATGCTGTATTTTTTGAATTAGATACGGCAGGAGACTACGGCGCATTAATGGATTGGGAATATTGGGATGGTAGTGCTTGGAAGAATCTACCAATATCTCGTAATTATGTCCTTGATTCCATTTCTGGAGTTACACAGTTTAGAGTTCCTAACGATTGGACAGCTAATACTCTTACTGGTGTTGAAAATACTAATACTGGTCTTAAAACTGAAGATACTTCAGCGGGAACCGCTAAATATTGGATTAGAGTTTCAGCCTCTGCAATAAATACGGTTGCTACTATGAAAAGGTCGTTCCCATTTCCTACTTATGGATACACTACTCCTACTCGTATTTCTCAATTCTTACAATTACGTCAAGATTTTTCTACAACGACTGCTCCTAGTATTGCGGAAGTAGAAAGAATCATTGAAAGAGTAGAAAGTCGTATTGATAGATACACTACCAACTCATGGAAGCCTAATTATAGGCAAGATGAGACTTATGAATTCAGCAGACACGGATTAGTCCTTAAAAGACAGCCAGCCATACGAGTCATTGACCTTTCTATATGGGATGGCAGTGCTTTTGCTTTGTTGGCAGAGGGCCGTTCTCAAGATTATTTTGTGGATTCTAAGACAGGAATCATCCCAATAACTAGATTATTGAGTATTCCGTTTACATATACCCGTTCTAGCAGTGCTTGGGGTTTTGGTGAGTTTAAACGGTCAATTAATGTTAATTATGTATGGGGCAGAGACTTTGATGAGGATATAGCTGCCGGGATGGTTGAAGATATAACCACTAAATTAGCTTCAGCTGACATAATTTCTAATTATGATTACACTACTATTGTTCCTCAAGGAACAGATAGGTATTCATTAGAGCAAAAAGTTAATTATTGGCGTGAAAATGCGGAAGAGCGGATGGAAGAGCTACGCAGTGTACGCATGTGGGTGCCGTAATTGACTACTTTAGCGTATACTCCGGGCGCACGGCCTACGGAATTATTAGCTAATCTGATAGATTCCTATTGGGATACTAGAAGTGGTAATATTCCAAAGCCTACTATTATTGAGAAGCCTTATGCTGATGCTCAGCGTATTGATTTACGTAATACAGGGGACCATTGCATCATCTCATTAGGTGGTACGACTGAAAATTTCATAACATTGGGATTCCAGCATCGTACTTTTGATGCTAATATGACTATTGAATTAAATACTTTTACATCTCGTCAACGAATGTATGATCATATGGAAGAAATTAGGCGTATTTTATTCGCTAAACGCTTATTTCCTGTTGATTATCTATTAGATGGGTTTGAGGGGTATGCTGATACGACTGCATTATCGGCAGTTTGGGGAGATACAACCACTAATTCTACGCTTTCTCTCTTAACTTCTGCCCGTAAATACGGTACAAATGCTATGCGAGTCGTAGTTGGTGGAGGAGGCAACGGAGAAGCGTATCGAGGACTTCCAAGTACGTTCACCGTAAAGCCTTATCCTCAACGTTTACAACAAATACGATTTTTTGTTAAAATTGATAGCAGTTCTGATGTTATAGGTATAACACTTAGAGATGCTTCTAACCGATCAGGGCTATTTAGAACGTGGAATGTGACTGTAGATAGTACTGATTTTATAGAAAAAGTAATTAATCTGGATACAACGGCTTCATCGTCGGCTGGAACATGGGATCCGACATTGATAGATGAGATTGCCTTTACATCTTTAGCTGCAAATAGAACATTTGATATAGATCACATAGATTTGTCTACTAGAGAGTTTCAATTCTTTCAATATCAGTCATTTAGAGAGAACATAAATAATTTTCAGTACTGGTCTAGTGAATTACGGGGTCAATATCGTACTCACGGCGAAACAGTCTCAGAATTATCGTAAATTATGCCAGAAGAATCTAGAGAAGCTGAAGAATTTAATACTCAACTATTAAGTAGAGTAGCTGAACAGTATTATCCTGACTTATTAGATGAAATAGAAAATAAATTAGAAACAAAGATACAAAGCTGGATAGGCGAAAAGTTACCAGGACAGACGGTCAATTATGACTTTAATACTCGTTTTGAGATAACTGATACAGAGGCAAAGGCATTTATAGAAGTAGATTTTGGAACAATTGAGGGAGAACATGATGTTGATGTTCGTCAACATCAACGTAGTGGACGAGATGTTCGTGGCTACACTCGTACTTTAAGCAATCAGGCGGTTTTTGAAGTAAATGGTACTTTTGTTACTTTAGATACGATTCCTGAAGATATAATCATTGAAGAAATAATCAGTCCTGTATTACAAGAATATTCTGAAGACATTGATGACCTTGCAAATAGAATCAGGGAATCATAGAGGGAGTTAAGTAAAATGCCAGCACGTTACCGAGCAGATTTAGCTGACGTAGCCTGGGCCAAAGAACATACATATGGAGTAGTTCCTCCTACGTCGGAACTAGCATCGTTAGTTACTGCGGGAGGAACCTCTGTAGCTGGAAAGCTGCGAGGTCAATGGGGGCTAGTAACGGGTGGCGTTGACCTTCCTACGCCTACGTTTGATTGGCAGCCTTTCTACGGTCTTGGTGTAATGAATCGGAATATGTTGTTTCCGGTACAAGGCCGAGAACGGTTAGAAGGAAGAGTATCACAGACTCTTCTTTGTCATGACGCTAGTCGTTTATGGTTAGAGCAGTGTTTTGGATTAGCGTTTAATGGTAAAAATGCAGACGCTACTTACGCTGCGGATGTGGCTACCTATACTGTTTCTACAGGTACTAGTACTACTGCTGCTACTACATTTACTGTCGGCAGTGATGATTTTAGTACTTATAAAGCTGATCCTCCTACTCATATAATTATAGTAGCTGATAATCTAGCGGAAGACCCTGACCGTGCTCAAGATACTTGGGCATATATCGGCTCCGGTGGCGGAAATACAGTAATAAATGTATTTAAAGACCAAGATTTATCGCAGGCGGGATGGAACGGCATACGTCCTCCTTCAGGAGCTAGCCATAGGTTCAGCATTCATGGTATTGGACAAGCTTCTAGTGCTACGGCAGCTAGTAATGGGAATAACGTATTAAATGTCACTAGGGATGCTAACGTTAGTAAGTTAGTTATGCTTCGTCCTACTCTTGTTCAGCCTTCATTTACTTTAGGTGCGAGATTTAGGGCGGATGACGGTAGTAACTTCATTACTAACTACAGTGGTTGTAAAGTTTCTAGGCTCGTCTTTAACTTTGAAGAAGGTAACCCTGTTAACTTTGGTGCTGACTTCATAGCAAGAGATTTCTCCCATAATATTGGTGAGCATGACGGCACAGAAGATGGTACAACTACCATGAAGTATAAAGCGGAAGGCACTGGAGCCACTAATACGGTTGCTCCTAACTATATGAAAGATATTAGAGTTACTGAGCAGCCATATTTCTATAGTTCAGTACAACTCACCTTTATGGGTGAGCCTATTGCTAGATTCCGTAGGTTTAGCATTACTATAGATAACGGACTAGACCCACGGTACTATGTAACTCAAAATGATGCTGCAAGTCCTCGTGATAATCGGCAGATTTTACATGAGATTCTAGAAGGTAGGCGTAACATCAGCTTTGGTGGGTCATTAGACCTGGATGATGACGGTACGACTAGTTATCCAGCAGCTAACTCTCCTACGGATGCTTCGTTCTTACGTTATTTGCTTAACCAAGCTATGACAAGCACAGATATCAGAGATCAAGACACGTTGAAGGGACTTGCAATCGAAGTCGAACTTCGTAAGGTTAAGGACTATGGTACTTCTGCAAATGCTCATGATAAGATTAAATTTATTTTGCCTTCGCAGCGTACTGGTACACAAGGCACCGAGGATAACGTAGGTATGGTGCTTCGATCGGCTCCATTAAATGTACCTGCTCCTCCTAGTGTGCATATCCCAATGGATATAGAAGGTATGGTTTCTTCTATGCACATGGAAATTATGGACGGAGTCGCAGCAAGCGACTAAGGAGATAGGATATGGTTACTCCTCTAGAGGAGCCACAGGATGAACAAGACGATGTAGTCGTACCTGCGATGGAAGTAGTAGAAGAGGTGTCTGTTTCTACTGCAAAATCTGATAGTAAGTTTGATTTTGCTGTGGAAAATACTGACAGACCAGGTTTAACGGTATATACTGTTAATACCAAGCCCTCTGAACAAGACTGGGTAACTTTAACTATACTAGCTCCTAATTATGGAGCAGCATTGGAAATGGCAGGCATCAATAAAGGTAATACGGTTAAAGAGAGCGAAGTTTCCTTCGAAGGTTAAAGGTAATGGTTCAGGAAAAACGAGGTAGGGGTCGTCCTAGAAAGGTTATAGTAGAGGAAAATATGGTTAATAGTTTTGAAGCCGAAGGCACTAATGTTCCCGAAGTGGAATCTCCTATCGTAGTAGAAACACCTACTCCTGTAGTAGATACTCCTGTAGATCAAGCTCTTCCTCTTGGAAATGATCCTTCATTTCTTTATGCAGGGCGCGAAGAGAAGATATTAGAGATTGAACATGCAGGCCAACGTTGGCAATTTAAGTATAAAGACTTAAGTTGGGGCCAAAAGAACGAGTGCATTGATGACGCTCAGCAGTGGGATGCTACCGAAGGGTTTAAATTCTCAGTATCTAAGTATTATTCAGCTGCTTTAACTAGAATGATTGTTGATGGGCCAATTAAGCCTATTACAGAGACTACGCTTAATAAACTGGATAGGGCTATTGGAGAGAAGCTTATTACTTTGGTTCCACAGCCTGTTGAGCAGAATGTGGAAGAAGTAAAAAAAGCATAAATGAGGGGAGAGATGCGCTAGCCACTCGCACAAAAGCTGAAATCTTAGTAAAATTCGCCGGATATTCTCGTGAGGAGATATATGAGATGGATGAAATGTCTGTCTTCCGGCGTTTTTTTGTTGTTCAAAACCTTATCACTGAGATATTAGGCGCACTTACAGGAGCAGGCACACCTCAGCCTAGTCCGGCTAATTATCAAGTTACTAGTAATCCGGCTCAAGAGGCGGATGTACGGGTTCCTTCCTCTTTAGGAAATAGTAATACTATTTCAGGTACTAGACCTACTTCTCCTAGAAGAAGACGTAGACCGCCTCCTCCTCTTGAAAATACTGTTAGACATCCTTTCCCTAACGGATAAGGATGGCAAATTTCCCAACTTTTGGTACAATATAAGTACCTTTTATTCTGTTCCAGGTGAGACATTATGCCCGGACCCATAACAATTCCTATTATTTTACAAAATGTAGGTCGTGCTGCAGGCGCAGTAGGCGGAGCAGGAGCAGGCGCAGTAGGCTCTATGGCTTCTCCCGGCAGTAGGATGAATACTGCTATGTTTGGGCAAGGTGGACCAGGGGAAATTACTAAAGGTTTAGGTCAAATAGCTAAACAACTTCCTGGCGCAGGAATGATGGAAGGTATGACTCAAGCCTTTAAGCAAGGTGGCCCTATAGGCATGATTACTGCTGGTGTAGCAGGCATGCTAGGTTTCGTAAAACAAATAATGGAGAGTAGTAAGGTCTTTCAAGGCATAGCAGGTTCTTTCTTTAAGATATTTGGAGCAATGGCTGACGTATTCTTGCTTCCTTTCTTGCCTTTGGCAATGAGAGGCATGCAGATGCTTATGCAGCATATTCCTACGATTTCAGATTGGGGAACTAAAGCTGCTGGATGGCTTGAAGGAGTAGTTAGTTTAGTTAGCAGAGAAGGTATTGGCGGAGCTATTAAATATGGGTGGGAGACGCATATCGGTCCGTGGCTTGAAGGTATGTGGAGTAGAATTTACGAGAAGCTAGCTGATGCATTTGGTTGGTCAGGTTCCAATAGTACAGCCGAAAACATTGCAGCGGTTCCTGCTACAGCCATCGATCAGCAGGTGTTTGGTGGAAGAAATGTCACTAGAAATACTGTGGGAGCCGTATTGTCTCCGTGGAGTACAACTGACCAAGCTGATTTTGCGGATCATCAGGGTAGGCGACAAGGATTGAGAGGAAGTCTTGGTACCTTTCCTGGGCCTAATCCTAATCAATTAGGTGGAATAATCCCTGGAGGGCCAGGCGCAGCCGTTTCAGCTACTCTACACGGTGGTGAGTTAGTGGTTCCTTCTGATGTAGTAGGCCAGATGCGTGGTGCTCAAGCTGGTGTAGGGATGTTTTTGGGCAGTATTACGCAAGCATTGTCTGATGAAGCTAAAGAGATTGAGACTTTTGCTGTCCAACATCAGCAAAAACAGATGGGAGCAGGCGGAGAATTAGCTCGTTTTAATTCGGAAGTTATAAGAGGTCATCTGCCAAATACTTGGGATGATATATCTAGTATTTATCAACAAATAGAGGATGAAACTTCTAATGAAGCTCAAGCAGCTGCAATGGCAGCTGCTAATATTGTTAATCCATTAGAAGGTTTTGATCCTGGGTTCGATAAGATTGCAAATGAAATAGAAAGAACACTTTCTACTCTTAGTTTAGGAGATTTTGTACTAGACGATTCAATTGCAGATGAGATACAAAATTGTTTCACCATCGCTAATCAGTGTATAAATACTAAATGGACTTCTTTAGCTGATTTAGTGGAGCAAGGAGCTAAGAAAATCCAGTTAGGAGAAGGTGGAGACATCATTGATGTTGAAGCTATTAATAAATTAGTAGAAACTGGTCGATATCTAGGTGGACAAGCAGGTGACATGGCTGAGTCTATCGCCTCTCAGTTTGAATACGCTATTCAATCATTAGCTGACCCTGCAATTCCTGATGTTTCAGCTAGAGAAATCCAAAATATGATTGATGAAGCGAATGCATTACAGACTCAACTTAATGCAACTTTTAAAAAGCCTGCTGAAGCGTTTAATGCGGCGACACATGCCGTTCATGGTTGGACAGAAGAATGGTGGAATACACAGTCAGGCAGCGATGATGATACTCCTTGGGGTTGGATGTACGGAAGTATAGGGCAGTATTATGGAGACGCAGCACAAGCTTCAGCAGGTCTTAAAGGATTTACTCGTAAAAAAGAGATAGTATGTGGTAGCGCACAAAATCCTTGGCAAAGTGTTGATCCTAATGGAACTTGCTATGTGCCTCCAGTTAAGGCACAGCCAGTTGAAGATGATTTTGATGATTACGACCCTCCTACTCCTGCTGCTGCGGCAATCCCAGCCGAAGTTATTGCGGCAATTCAAGCAGATCCATTTGCAGGAGAAGAGGCCCAAGATATGGTGAACGAGGCAAACTATGCCTCAGTAGAATCGAATATGGACGTTTTTAATGCCTATGTGGCAGCAACTAGTACGGATATGGATACATCTCGTTCTATGGATTACCTTTGGGATACAGGCAGTGAGTATTTTAGTGGCAACAGTTATGGTCGAGGAGGCCGTGGAGGCGGTGGAGGTCGCGGCATGAGTTCTAATAGAAGTATGACGGTTAACATCCATACTAGGGCCACGGTACAAGATATTTTGTCCGATTTAGCTCGTGTTGATCATATGGATGAAACTTCTTTCTTTAACGGAGTTTAGAGGACTTAAATGGCTATTACAATTACAATCCAGGCTTCTAGTGATGCCATAATGACGGAAGATGGGGCTAATAATGGCACAGCTTTGGCGGATTCAGATTTACGTAAAGCTTATGGATTGCCTAATCAGTATGTAGGTTCTGATCAAAAATTATATTTTGTAGATTATCCTCGTTGGGATACTGTAAAAGAAGCTATGGATGGCGGGGTAATTGAAAATTATGATAGCGGAGCACCCCAAAATACTGCTCAATCTCATCAGATGCCTATGTCTGAAGAGAATAATGATATTACTCTAATAGCTAGAGGACAGCATCGACCTCCAACTACAACTGCCTTTCAGTTACGTTGTAATTCTATTAGTCACGATGTTTCAGATAATACAGCGATATCTCCGTTACCTGGCGTAGATAATGCAACAGGATCAAAACAAGATTCTGGTACTCCTGGGCAATTACATAATATAGTTATTGCTTTGGGAATGAGAACTGAGAGTATCAAATTAGAAGGTGTATTAGTAGACGATGGGGAAATTTCGGCATCTAATCCTCGTAAACAAGTTTTATTGAATATAGCTCGTCTTCAATACTTTAAAACTGGACGCAGTAACAGTGGGAATCGTTGGGGAGGGCAGGCAGGTGGGCCTCTTAATCCTCGTTCTTATACCTGTTTAACTATTTATGACCAAGAATTAAACGCTTTACAGGGACAGAATAGTAGTGGAGAGAACTGGGTAGTAGGCGATCAGCCTTCAGGTACTAATTTATCTTATAGAGGATTAATTAAAAGTTTATCGTTTAGACAAGACGGAGGATTACCTAATAGGTGGTTCTGGAACATGGAATTTACGGTGTTCCAAAATGAGCATCCTCAAGGTCGTAACATGTCAGGCAGTGGGCTACAAGATGGAATTCTACGTATTAACCGAATTAGGTTAGTTTTAGCCGATTCTGGTGATACTAATAATGCTGGATGGGGAACTGGAGCGACAGAGCCTACTGCTTTTCCTACTGGTCGGGATCCGATAACTAAGCAGGGGCATGGCTATGAAGTTGATGATGGTTGGGCTACTAATACAGAACGATGGACTCCGAATGCTGATGCTGAGATAGAAATTCGAACTGCTCAAGCCCTTGCATTGCCTATTAGGATGAGTAACGGTAATATTAGTGCCACTGAAGAATATACTATAGAAAATAATCAACCTATTACTATTATGAATACTAATTGTACGCCAAAAATTGATGGCAGTTATTTAATCTATAAAGTAGATTCAGCTACTAATACTTTTCGTTTAAAACATGCTATGAGTACGCAGGATATGGAAACAGCTACCAGTAGCTCTGGTGAAATAGCTAAATATGGTCGATATGTGAATTTGGATGCCTTGAATGAACTTAATCCTGGCTATAATTGCTACACCACTACTGAAAATGATGCATATGGTGAATCTATTTACTGGGATGATGGCAGTGACGGTTATATAACTTTTCACGGCCCTGGCGATACGGCTATTGCTAGTGTATTAACTTTAGACCCTCTTACTGGTTTAAATGAAGATGAATTAATAGCTAATGGGGAATAATGACGCAGCGTTATCAAAATCCAACTAATAATCTTACTCGTAAGCTTATATTAAGTTTTCCTTATGATCCAGTCAGACCGGATGCAGATGATGCTTATCTACAAACATCTCCGTATGGTAAAGCTAAAGCTGCGGGTACTTCAGATTATCCTAATCAGCCTGAGGCTATAGCTGATGCTGCGCCCACTATGGGTCTTGAAGTTAGTGCTACCACCTTTTGGCCCTCTATTGAAAATGCTAATCATTGGCAAGATACCATTAGTCCTGATGTTATGGCTAGATCTCTAGGCCAAGCTGCAGCCCCAGGAGGCAAAGGAACTGCCACTACGGATCAGCGTAATGTTCTAGATATGACTTTAGCTAATGAGTTTGAGATTGATGCTAGTATGATTACTCATACATGGCAAACATTATCTGGGGTCATGCCTATGCCTGGAATTAGAAAAAATTCTAAAAGTAGTTTGCGTGTTACAGAACAATTAAACGCTCTTTCAATAGATTTAGGTATGATGCGAGAAGTTATTAGTGTCCAAGGGATAATAATTGACCGTCGTAATCATCCTTCTTCTACTAGTACTCATCATCTACGAAGACAACATTTATTAGATATATGCCGAGCACAGTATGGTTTTACACATACTTTTCAGAACGTGAAAGACAGAGCTTGGTTGAATATTAATAAATTTCCTGCATTAACTATTGGCCCTATGACTGCCCGTGATGCTGCCGATGATACTACTTATGAAGGGGATCAACCTAGTAATGATCCTCGTGGTAGAGAGCATATTGGTGATAATGGTTATGCTTGGCAACAAGATAGACATGCTAACGGGCAGCCTACTAGAGGACAAGGCTTGTACGGGACACTGCGTATCTCTAATATATCCGTAGCTAATCCTACGGTAATTACTACATCGACAACACATAATCTTGTTCCAGGCCAGAAAGTAGAAATTAAGAATGGTACTTCCATACCTCGTTTAAACGGAAATTTCTTCGTTCTTACAACACCTAGTTCTACTACTTTTACTATTCCTGTAAATGTTACTGGTCAAGGGATGAGGGGTGATGTAGTAAATGGTACTAAGTTGTTTTCTACCGATGTTTTTGGCTCCAGCGCATCAAGTCATAATGATATAGGCACTACTACTCCGCCTGCAGGCACTACTGTCTATAGCTCTTGGGACCCAACACCAGCATATACAGGGCGACATCGATATAGAGGCATGATTAATAGAGTTTCAGTGACTAATCAGGGAGGTCGGCCTGATATTTGGAATTTTACTATGGAATTTGTAGTGTTAAAGAATGAAATGCAGATGCGTCAAGTTGATACAGGAGGCTAATGTAGTACTCTATGCCTACTATTCTTAGTACTAACTTTCAATTTTCTACGGCTGTTAAATTAGACCGTACTAAACAAGAACAATGGATTACTGAAAAGAATTTTAAAGATTATTCTTTAATTGATAGCATTGGTAATCGTAGCAGAGTCTTAAGAGTCACTGTTTTTAATCCTAGAGGAGCACGGACAGGTTGGTATCAGCCTATGACTCGTGTTCGTCTATTAGAAGACTATGGAGTAGTCTCTTTTTTAGGACGAGTAGTCAGTATTGATGAAGATTTTCATAGTCAATCATTAACTCTTACCTGTAGAGACTTTCTAGACGATATCGCTGACCGCACTGTAGAGGCAGTTGAGACAAATGGCACTATAACAGCTGCTACTCGTAGTTTTATAGCTAATAGAATCTTAGAAAATGACACATATAAGCCTACTACGGGGGGAGATTTAGAAAGGACTTTACTCCGACGATTAAAAATGGATCCGTCGGCTTATAGTGAACTTGTTTCTCGTAGTTATAGTCAAAAGGGCAATTATAGGACAGTTTCTTCTACTGTTCCTGCAGATTTTGCCTATAGAGGCGTTAAAACAGGTCTAGAGGCTATACATGACCTAGCAAGTGAAGACCCTCAGCAAGATTTGATGGTCTTTTACTACCATCCTGACCCTACTGACCCTTCACATGCTAACCATACTTCAGACCCTGAACGATATCCTCGTACTTATTGGACTGATTTAACCCGTCGTGTGGTAGATGGGTCTAGTCACTTCGTAAGTCCCACTCTAAATCAAGATACTGCTACGCCTGAAAGTGCTGATATCTTATATTTTGGCTCTAATACTAAGTTTGATGGAATTAGATATACGCTTTTAACTCGTGGTAATACCATTCAAGCGTCTAATCAGACTCAAACTGTACAATGGCAGTACTGGAATGGGACTACTTGGACAAATTTCACTCCTACGGCTGACTCTGAGTTTGGTTTAGATACTGATAAGACATATGGTTCTTCATATTGGACTATTAGTAATCTAACTGATTGGGGTAAGAGAGATTTAGGCACTACTCCTGATATGCACACAGCTAATGATGCTACAGAGAACTGGGCAGCCCCTTGGGCAGCCTCTGGTACCACATTAGTTGAAGATGTAGATAGTGATGCTATCTCTAAAGTAGATCATGGAGACGATAGACGTAATACCAATAGATATTGGGTACGTACTTATGCCCGTACCGTTAATAGCTCTACATTTGCACGGGTTCAGACAGTAGAACTGTATACTAAGCCTTCATTATTCCATGATATTAGGTGTGAAGACCCTGAATTCTTCTCAGAAGTCTGGAGATATACACATAATACTGCTGGAACTGGGTGGACTGTAGGCCAAGATGGCCCAGGAGGCACTTGGACCGCTCTTAATATGGATGGAGGCAACGCTGGCACAGGTAATCGAGCATTATGGAATTCTAATAGCGTAGTAACTAGGTTTTTAGGTAATGCGAATAGTGCTTGGTATTTTGGGTCTGAATATCCGTTTAATGGGGTACAGTTCCATGCAACACAGCAAAATGTTCCTGATTATTCAAATGTAAATATTGTATGGCAATATTATGACCCATTTCGGGCTGTTAATGATAATGAACCGTGGCAAACCATCTCTGGATTGACTATTGCTAGCAATACTTTAGCGAATCCTACGGTTATTACTACGGAACGGCATCACTTAGACACAGGTGACTCTGTTACTATTTCTGGTTCTAACTCTACTCCGTCGATTAATGGTACGCATACGGTTACACGGATTAGTGCTACTACTTTTTCTGTTGCAGTAAATGTCACTACCGCAGGAACGGCTGGGCATGTCGTATGTAATAATCGTATTACCGCATCTCAAGGTTTAAGTGGCACTGGAGATGCCGGATGGCAGAAAGATATCGGTGCATCTGGATCTCTTCAAGAATATTATGCTGATGTTCGTTGGGATACTGATACCTTTATGGATTCGGCTACTACTACGTTTTCCCATGATGTTTCACTAGATGAATTTAATAAATATCATATGTTAGATGACTATCCTTATAGTGGGATGGTATCTGGACGTTCTGCTAAATTTTTGAAAAAAGTTACAGGGAAAGGTACTAACAGTATTACCCTCGCTAACCCTACTGTTATTACTTCAGCTGATGGAGCAGGCGGGACCACTGAGAATCATAATTTAAAAACAGGAGATAGAGTCTTTTTTAGAGGTTCTAACTCTACTCCGTCTATTGATGGTGTACACACTATTACTAGAGTCTCTGCTACTACCTTTAGTATTCCTGTTAACGTAACTACTGCAGGAAATACAGCTTCTGTAGAAGCATTTACTACTCCGCCTAGCAGTAGAGTTCTCTTCTGGGTTCGTTGTTATATCTCTGGTACTCCTACTAATGTTGCAGATATACGTGAGGTACAGACTTCTCCTGTAGGTGCGCTTAAGTATTTTGATAGAGGCAAAGAACCGTGGGTATACAATGCTAATACCACGGTTCAAGGTACTACTGCCACAAGGGACATTCAGTATTGTTATCGATATGATACATCAGCTAGTGCGGGTTCTAAATTTACGGACTATAGTCAAGAGATTAGTTCATCGACCTCTGGAACTACTTTACGTGTTACAGGCAATACTGTTGCCAATCCTACTGTTGTCACTACTACTGGTCCGAGCTTAACTATCAGTGGCAATACGGTTGCAACTGAAAGTGTAGTTACTACATCAGCGGTTCATAATTTAACTACTGGCGATACTGTAACTATTGAAAGTAGTAATTCAACTCCTAGTATTTCAGGGCAATGGGTTGTTACTGTTTTAAGTACTACTACTTTTAGTATTCCTTTACGAGTAACTACGGCTGGAACGGCTGGAACTGTTGTTAAAGTGCTTCCTCATGGTTTAAGTACAGGCCATAAGGTCGTTATTACTAGTTCTAACTCTACTCCTGTAATAGATGGTACTAGAGCAGTAACGGTTATCTCTCCTTCTACTTTCTCTGTCCCAGTGAACGTAACTACTGCTGGAACAGCAGGTACTATTGTTCCTGAGAAAGTATATGCCGTAGATAATGGACAAATTGGTGACGCACTTTACTTTGGTATGGACGAACCCTTTTCTGCTATACGTTTAAATGTTACTGATGTCCTTAGTTCTTCCTCTGCTGGATATTCCGCAATTACTTATGAGTATTTTGTGGGAGAAGGGACGGATAACTGGACTGCGATAACATCATTTGACGAAACTGGAGACTTTACTACCAGTGGTACCTATGAAATAACCTTTGATAAGCCTTTTAATTGGAAGACTTGTCAGCCAGGCATTAAAGAAGCTAATGCAACTGACCAAAGTTTTGGAAAAACGGCTTATTATGTGCGAGCTAGGTTAGCTACTAATACTTCTAGTCCAGCTACATCAGCTGCCAAGATATCACAAGGATGGGTTGGGCCTAATTTCTGGCATCCTAACATGGAAGTAGGGGCTGTTAGGCACTCTACGCCAGCTACATATGGGCTTACTCTGTCGGATAATCAACAGCAAACGGAACAGGTTATTCCGATAGCGGAATATGCTCTAAATGAAAAACCTGTTGATTTTGTTAATAAAGTAAGTGTACGTGGGCGCAGTGGAGCTTACGGAGTAGCCGAAGACACTACTAGTATTGATGCATACGGATTAGTTAAAGAACGAGTAGTAGATGATTCGTCATTAACTACGTCAGTACAATGTGAAACTAGAGCACGTTCTATCCTGGCTCAATTACAGCCTGAAGATAATGCCTTCTTCAGAGAATGTAAGATTACTATTCAGTATCCACCTATGTATTCGCATTTAAAGCGTCCTAGGATGGTAAGAGCCGGAGATAGAGTTAATGTAGAGATTACTTCATTAAATCCTATAATCGATAATGAGGCTTGGTTAGTATATTCTCTGTCTTGCACATATTCTGAAGCGTCGATGTGGAAATGTGAACTCATTTTATTCAGAGATATGACTTCTGTGTCAGAGCCAGGGTCTGCTGAACGTCGTCTTATGAGAGATTTAGTTAGCAGAACAAGGGAAACTGCTAATGCAGTCTTCCAGCCATTAGATAAGGCTGTGGTAGATGGTATAGATTTCCTACCTGAAGGGCCAGGACGCTTTGCAGGCAGAGAAGAGTATGGGTCAGTGGGGACTGAGTTGGGTATTTATCCTACAGGCAGCGGAACATTAGGTAATTATACGAATGAGTTCCGTTGGACTAAAAAATTATATTCAAATCATAATACTCGTCAAACTGTGTCTAAAGATTTGATGCGTATAGACCACTTAGGTATCAATCCTGAGGAAGATGGAGTGGCTCAAGGTGGTGCTGGGTTAGGTTTTATCGCTAGAGACAAACGTGGTAGCGGTACTCCTGATTTCCACCCAGGTACGGATGAAGCAACTCTGTATCTGCGTAATTCAGGTACTGTTACTGAAGGTTCAGGACTATATCTAGCTCATAGAGACATTTTTAATAGCGGTGCTACTTATGATGAGTGGGTAACTGATACTCCTAAGATAAATGCAGAGATCATGACAGGGTTTACTGGGTTTGTAGACCATACTGATTTAGATGCTAATGCAATGTTCACTATTAATTTACCTGCGTTAGATTCGGCTCCACTAATATTTACTACGATTTGTGGACATGAAGGAAGCGGGGGGTCTTCTGGCAACTGGACTAATGCACTTTGTAATGTCTATCGTTGGACTACTAGTAGTAGTAAATATACTGCTGTTCAGATGCGAGTACATAATCTTCCTACGACGAATACATATACAGGCGTAGGATATAGTTCGATAACAGCTATTTCAGCTGCTAATCCCACTGTGATTACTACTACAGGGAGTATTCCTAATGGTAGGGCTGTATGGATTGGAGAATCTAACTCTACGCCAGCAATTGATGGTTTATATCATGTATCCAATAAAGCTGGAAGCAGTCCATATACTTATACGTTGACTGCTGTTGCTAATAGTTCGTTCTCTGTTAATGTGACTGGTGCTGGAACTGCTGGAAAGATGTATTCTATGGGCAATGTTCGTTCTCATGATATGGTGGATACATTTGATTATTCCGATGATGAGCCACATATTGGTATCATGTATGCGGTTATCTTTAACTCTGGCAAAAATACCGCAGGACTGAATGACCACTTCAGTCAAAATCATACTAATCATGGATAGAGACTATGATTTATCTTAAAAATGGTGAATATGATTTCGTAATGAAGGTTAGTCGAAATGTAGATACGTCTACTTTGACGGTTTATTACGTTACCAATGCTTCTAAGAAATACACCATTGTTGCCACTACTTATGAAGAGGCTCTAACGGCTGCAGGGTTCGAAGCAGAAGAGACTACTAAGGATTCTGAAAGCTCATATTAGGCATGAAATTGCCTATTGACTTGGTTTAGACTTTTTGGTAGACTAGCTACCCAGTCACAAGAGATTGGAGGTTATATATAGAGGCACTAAATGGAACCAGAAGAAATTGAACGTACTTTATTAAGTTCTTTACAAACACCAGAACATTTAAATACATTAAGACAAAAATATAGATTATCTCCCCGGCATTTCCCCTACTATCCTGAACAGGCCACGTTCATCTGGGATTATATTGTGCAGTGGGGCAAGGCTCCTGACCTTAATCTAATTTCTGCTACTTTCCCAGATTTCCGGTATACGCCTACTGATAGTTTTGATTATATTGCCGAAATCTTTCGAAAGGATTTTGTTAGGCGAGGCATATATCTTGCTATGACAGGGCATGAGAATGCTATTGAGAAAGATGCCGAAGCTGCCGTAGTAGGTTTGATTCATCAATTACAAAATCTACAACGTCATGATGATGTATCTCGTATAGTAGTGGACTCAGATGCTAGTCAACGGTTTGAAGAGTATAAACTACGCGCTGATGGCATTTCTGAGCAACGTTTATGGTGGGGCATAGAACCATTTGATAATTTTCCAGTTATGATGCTGCGCGGTCAGATGGTAGGCATTATTGCCGATACTAAAGTGGGTAAATCTTGGTTAGCTTTGAAGATTGCCTTAACTAATTATCTACGTGGTTCTAAAGTAGTTATTATTTCTCCAGAACTGAATAAGACTAATATGGAAGCTAGAGTAGATACAATTTTGGCATATGATTCAGGGTTTCCTATCTCACATGAAAAATTGTTATATGGAGTCCCTGGAATAGAGGATAATTATCAACAATATTTAAATAAGATTGACCGTTCTGACCTTGTATTCTATCTAAATACCCCATCTGATAGATTTACTGTTAGTTCAGTAGCTTCTGTCGTTAAAACTGATAAACCTGATGTAGTACTTATTGATGGTATTTATCTAATGCAAGACGAAGAACATGGTTCGCAGTCCTGGGAACAGATTAGAAATATCTGTAGAGGTCTTAAAACTTTATCTACTGATTCAAATGTAGTGGTATTGGTTACAAATCAAACAGGAAGACAAAGAGAAAATAATGAAAGCACTGCGACTCCTGCTCAAGCGTCCTCGGTTGCCTACGGTTACGATTTCAACAGATTTGTTGATATATTGGTGTCAATCGGCGGGTCTGCGAATAGTCCTGATGTTAGAGAGGTTGCTATACCACTCATCCGTAGTGGTCGCGCAGTTAAGGGATCTTATCCGATTTCTTTTGACACCGATTCGGGCGATATTGGGAATTCCGTTGGTGAAGTCCCTTCAATGTCTATGGCTAGTATCGACTTTTAGTTTATATATAAGTGTAAATGCAGGATTTGCTTATGCGGGATATAGAATAAGTGATTATTCTACTTATTTAGGAGTATGGGTAGGTGTTATTTCATGTACGCTTTTTACAACAATTGTTCTTTATTTAGCGTTAAGAGTAACGCAACAAATTAGACGACCATGAATACTGTAGTAGAATTTTTAGAAGATGCTGGATTAGTTTTTACTAAGACATATGGTGACGAAGTAGTCGCCTATTGTCCTTGGCATGACGATAAGAACGCTTCTTTAGCAATTAATATTAAAAAGGGCGCATACCATTGTTTTAACGGATGTATTAAAGGTAGGGATGGATTAAAGCGGTTATTAGATAAGTTAAATCCTAATAAAAATTTATACCAGGTCTATTTAGATACTTTTCCTGAGTTATATATTAAAAGTTATGCGTTTCACACTGAACCTAAAGTAGTTGATGATGTTAAATACAATATACAAGAATTACCCTCTGCAGTAGATAATCCTTATCTAATTAAACGAGGTATCACTAATCAGACTATTGTAGATTTCGACATTAGGTACCATATAGCATTTAATAGCGTTATCGTGCCTATTTACCAGAATGGTGCGATGCTTGGAAGTGTACAGCGTAATATTTCCACTAATCCTAAATACGTTAATAGTAAAGGAATGGATAGAGATAAGGCTGTATTTCCTCTAGATAAGGTTCAGGCAAGTGACGGTAAAATTATAATAGTTGAAGGCTTATTTGATTCTATTAATGCACATCAAAAGGGGGTGACTAACACAGTATGCACATTTGGCGGTAACGTATCTCATGAACAAGCGAAGATACTTGGTACTTTAGCTAGAACCGTAGTTATCTGTCCTGACAAGGATTCAAGTGGTATTAAAATGGCGTATAAAACCACTGAAACACTTATGAAGTTAGGATTGAGCGTGGAATACACTTTTCCGCCAGGACGAGCCAAAGATTTTGGCGATATAAAGGATTTTACACAATTAGAATATCATTCTTATTGGAAACTTAAGGCTTTAAAAAAAGATTTAGATTATATGATGGAGCGTTCTTAAAATGCCACTAATTAGTAAGGGTATGTATCAAAATACGTCAGGGTCTGGCGACGGTGCTAGCAGTGAATTTCGTAATCCAAATTCTATCTGGCGCAATACTGTTCGGATTCGACCTGGAGAACACGCAGTCCTTCGGTTTGTAACGGATTTTACAAATGGGGATATGTCTCGTTTTCATGGAATCCCTGGAGTAACTCCTAAGGGTCAACAATTCACTTCCTATGAATATTGTAATCGGCTAAATGTTAATGAATCGGGGCCAGTGATTTCTACTCCGTGTGAACATTGTGTATCTGGCGATGAGCGTATCGCAAAGACTACCTCTCGTTATCTGACTTGGGTGTTTCATTATGGAACTTTCCATATGGAACAAAATCCATTTCTTGACCGTGATGGACAAGAACCGTGGGATTTGGTGCCTAAAGGCAACAAGCAGTTCTATCGTGAGACAGTTAAGAAGCCTCAGTTGTTGAATACTTCTTTCACTTTGTTCAAGAACATTGAAGAAAAGTATGATAATTACTCTAGTCTTCTTACTCGTACCTTTGATTATCGTTCTAGTCGTCCTTCTAACATTACTCAGTATGCACTAGAGTTGTCAGATACTCAGGTACAGACTGATTATGCACAAGAGATTTTAGATATGGAGAATAGTCTTCCAGATCTAGAGTTGATTGCTGCTAAGTTGATTACTGAACTTGAATTGCCCTCATTCAATACAGACCAGACTGACAATGAAATTAATAAAGAAGATGCTGAAGCTGCTTACACTAATATGGCTAATATAGAGGAACTATAAAATGTCTAAAGTTTCTGTAGAACTAGGTTTAACACTAAAGATGGCTACAGGGGGCGGATACAATTTTTTCCGCCCTTCCATAACCATTGCAGACCTTGATACTGAACAAGATGCTAAGCCCCAGATTGACCGTGCTTTAGAAGTAGTTAAAGAAGCATGGGCTGAGTTAGAAGCTCATATGGGCGAGGTTATTACTACTACCGATGTGACTGAGAATGAATCGCTATTGGTCGAACTAGGTCGTCGAATGTCTTCTATGGAAGAGAAACTTGCCTCAGTAGCGAATGGTAAGGCTAAAGTAGGGTTTTAGTGGTTACCATTGACCGTAGTGATTTGGAGCGGAAGTTAACGACTATTACTTCCGCTCTTCGGTCTAATTCTTCTTTTCCTTTATTAGGTTCTAATTCACAAGGGCAATTAAGTTTTTGGCAAGATAGCTATATGCCTATATGGGATGGATTAGCTTCTGATGGAGAAGATGAATTTAAATTCTCAGTAGACCCTTCGATATTTCGTAATTTAATAGGGGGATTTAAAAGTAAAGAAATAGATTTAACTGTTAATAAGAAAGGGGCTATTGTAATTGTCTCGGATACGTCAAAGGTGACTGTGCCGTATTTTGATGGCCCATACGATGAGATTCCTGATAAGCCTTTAATGCAAGTAAATTGTGTGGTTGGCAGAGATTTTCTTAAAGCATTAACGAAGTCTAAGGATTTTGTTTCTAAAACTTTTGAGAATATGAGCCTAACTTACACATATTTAGGCAATAAATATGATGAAAAATACTTTATATCAGGCGCAGGGGCAATTTATCAGTATGCAACTACTGTTCCGTATTCCGGGGATACTTTACCAGAAATGGTAATACCTCCTGAGTATGCAGCTGTAGTAGAACGGCTTTTTTCTAGTCCTACAGTACAAATTGGTCTATCAGATAGACAACAAATAGTAATGTATGACGGCCCAACACTTATTTCGACTCGTACTGCTGATGAAACGTATCCTAGTGCGTTATATGATCGAGTGGAAGCTGATGGAGAAGTATTATTTACTGCTCCCAAAAGAAAGCTATTAGATTCTTTTAGATTAGCATTACAAACTACTAAAGAAGATATGGTGGGAATCAATAGTACGTCGGATTTTAATGGAAATGGAATACAATTAAATATACCTAATGCAATTATTGAAGCGGAATTGTCACTTGAAGTAGATGTTTCTACGGAATTCTCTCGTACTTTCTTCTCACTTCCGTTTCTTATTAAGTGTTTGTCCTCTTTTGAGGAAGATACAGTTTACGTAGAACGTTTAAATACTTTTAATGGAGCATGGAGAATTGGTACAGGCACAGAAGAGTTTACCATCCTACAACCTATTCAATACGACGAACCTAGATGATGTTAGAGATTCAATCCTAAGTAGTAACGATAAATTCGTTGCAGTTGATACTGAGACTACAGGATTGGATTGGACAACTGATAGAGCGTTTGGAGTGTCCCTGGCATGGGATGATAAGGGTATTTTCCTCCGTAACACAGATTACGGTGCAGAAAATATTGGCAAATTTATTAATACTTTATTTGCAGCTACGCATAAGACTTATGTTTTTCATAATTCCGAATTTGATTTACATATGATGCGTGAAACGTATGGTGCTACCGTTCCTCTTGATATTTTAGATACACAACGTTTATCTCATTTGATAGACCCTAGACCTCCGCACGGTTTGAAGGAGCTAGGAGAAGAAGCATTTGGACAGGCTGCAGGGGCTGCTGAAGACACAATTAAAGAATATATACGGCAGTACCGTTTAAAAGGGTATCACCAGGTTCCATCTGAATTTATGGATCCATATGCGGTATTAGATACGGTACTTACTAAAGCATTGGCCCATCTATTCATTGATAAAGTTATGGATGAGACTGGCTTTCTATGTAAGGTAGAGCATAAGTTGATTCCTGTCATTTTAAAGATGGAGCAAGGTGGTCTTCGACTTAATACTGGTTATATTAATCAGTTATTAAAAGAGTTTCGTGTGGAACAGCGAATTATACAAGATTCCATCTATGAAATAGTCGGCAAGCCTATTGAGGTGGCCTCTACTAAGCAGTTACAAGAGTATTTTTATGACCGTCTACGTATTGAGCCTCCAAAAGAGACGGAAACAGGCCAACGTTCTGTTGATGAGAAATCTTTAGAAAAACTTCAACATCCAGTTGGCACTAAAGTAGCCTCGTTAGTGCTACGGTGGCGTAACTTGAATAAGTGGTGTAGTACATATCTTGAGCCGTATAAAGATCTTGAAGGTCGTGTACACCCTCGTTGGAATGCCACTGGCGCACGTACTGGTAGATTTTCTAGTAGTGGGCCTAATCTACAGAATATCCCTAAAGAAGAGAAGATTAGGCGAATCTTTATTCCAGATAATGAATTTTATGACTTTGATTACTCTCAAGTAGAGCTACGTATTGCAGCGGATATTTCAGGCCAACGCAATATGATTCAAGCATTTAAAGAAGATGCTGATATGCATGGATATACCTCTTCAATGGTATTGGGTAAAGATTTAGCTGATGTTACTCCTAAAGAACGTCAAATCGGAAAGCATTTGAACTTTAGTGTAATTTATGGTTCCGGTAGTGACGGTATTCAAGAAAAGTTGGAAATGAATAAAACTCAGGCTGATGGGGTTTTGAACTATTTCCATTCAAGTTTTCCTCAACTTCGCGCACAATCTAAGTATTTGCAAAGACAAGGAGAACGTGACGGATATGTAAAGACTATGTTTGGGCGTAAATTGCCTGTAAGCCCTGAACGTTCATTTACTGCTTTCAATTATGTTATTCAAGGGACTGCAGGCGATATATTAAAGTTAGCCTTACTGAAAACGGCAAAGTATGTGGATTCAATCGGTGGTACGATTAGGAATACAGTACACGATCAAATCCTATTTGATCATGTTACAGAAGAACAAGGTGAAGAAATACGAACAATTATGCAAGATTTTCAAATGCCTTCAGAAATACCATTAAAGGTAGATTTACAAAGGTCATCCGTGTCTTGGGGAGATTTGGTTCATGACTGATATAGATAAAATAGTTAGTAGTATTAATAAAGAACTTAAGACCAATTTAGTTGTAGGGGATGATGAAGCGTTAGATACGTTACGCATACCCACAGGCATGCCAGCATTAGACCAGATGCTTGGTGGGGGCGTACCCAGACAGGCGGTAACTGAGCTATTCGGTTATCAGTCTTCAGGTAAGACGTATATTAGTCAACGTATAATTGCCCATGCCCAGACTTTGGGATACACTTGTGGTTTCATAGATGCTGAGTTTTCATATGACCCTGAGTGGTCGTCTAATGTAGGCATCAATACCCATGATTTAATAGTCTCTCGTCCTGATACGGGAGAAGTAGCCTTAGACGTTTTGTTGAAGCTTTGTGAGCAAGGAATAGATATTGTCGTTCTAGACTCTATCGCAGCCTTATTGCCTACAGCAGAGGCAAAGGAAGGCATGGATCATTTATCTATCGGCCTACAAGCCCGATTGATGAACCAGTTGTTTAGAAAGCTGGCTCCTGTGAACTCTAAAACTGCAGTAATCTTAATTAATCAGATTAGGGCAGGTATTGGTGGGTATATTACTCGTGATGCTCTTCCAGGTGGAAAAGGTCAAGAATTCTTTGCACGTATTATGGTACGCGTAAGAAAGGGTGAAACTATAGGTGACCAAAAGAGTCCTCAAGGGTTCTTTATAGAAATGAAGGCAGAGAAGAATAAGACTCATACACCGCTATTAACATCTTCTGTACCTTTTTACTACACAGGTATGCCTGACCCCATTTATGAAGCATTCATGATAGCTTCAGATTTAGGAATCGTTGTTCGTAATGGACCTCAATATGCGTTCCCTGATAAAGAAACTGGTGAAGTTCTTCATAAAGCATTGGGTAGAGAAAAATTCCTACAATTGATGAAAGATGATGAAAGTCTTAGAACATCTATTGAGGATGAAATAAGGAGTAAAGGGTAATGACTACACAATCTTCAGTAGGTACATTAGCTGGCGATTTAGATAGTATTCTTAGAAGTTTTGCTAGCATGCTTGAGGGTATTTATCATATAGACGAAGAACTGGCTGCTGAGATGGCAGAGAAGTTTTCTAATAAACTACGTGAGAATGCTAGAGCTATTTATGCAGAAATGACTGCAGAGATTAGTGAGGGTTTGAAGAAGCCTGCTAAAAAGCCTCGTAAGCGTCGTATGAAGCCAGAAATAATGGAATCCTCAGAATTTACCGACGCACCAGACCATGCCATTGGTCTGGAAGAACTACCAGAACAGGATAGTACACTATTGCATGCCGATGATGCTGGCGATGTTGATTTACTAGCAGAGCGGTTACTTAATAATACCCGTGCCACTGACCGTGCTGGTGGTGCTGGTACTTCTAGTTGGGACACTAATAATCCTACTATGCGTCGGATTGGTAAATGAGGCCGGAACCTCGTAAGAAAGATACTCCAGAGCAGCTTATGATGGCTAGTTGGGTCAAGGAAGCTGGTTTTGGTAGTATTCTAGAGCAAGATTTTGAGCCATATGTGGTAGATATCTATATACCTGACCTGCTATTAGCATTAGAGGTCGATGGCCCATATCATATGAAGCGTAGAGATGAGTATCGGGATGCATATATTCGTACTACATATAATATTGAAATATGGCGGTATCCACTCAAGATTGTAAAAGTATCCTTTAAGGCTTCATTTATTGATAATTTATTAAAATATGCCCAGGAGCAAGTAGATGCCTAAACTTAGTCAAGTAATAAAAGATAGAGAAAAACATTGGATAGAATCAGCCTTTGATACTTATGATTTAACGCAACAACGTGCATCATATAAACGGACTAATTTTAGTCCTTCACAGGCTCATTTATGTCCACGTGCTTTGTATTATTATATGTTGGGACAGGAACAAGACCCTATTGCCTCTCAAAGTCTTCGTCGTATGGGTATCGGAACTGTATTCCATGAATTTATTGAGAAGAAATTGATTGAAACAGGGTTGATGGTATCGTCTGAACAAGAAATTACTTATGATGACCCACCTATTAGAGGATTCTATGATGCCATCATTAAGCGACCATCTGATGGTAAAGAGCTTCTTTTAGAACTGAAAAGTATGGCTGAACCAAAGAATCCTAAATATGCCCAGTATTTACCTAGGCATGATCATTTGATTCAGTGGAATCTATATTCTCTAATGACAGGTATTGATGAAGGTATTATTTTTTATATTAATAAAAATAATCAGCAATACATTATCTGTGAAACAGAGCGTAATGACTCTATCATTGAAACTACTTTAGAAAAATTTAGACAAGTACAAGATTATCTAGCACGTGATGAGCATTTTCCATATCAACCAGAGTGGAAACATGATTGGTGCAATTACAAAGCTACATGTGAGCAAAATTATTTCATAAGAGGCATCTAAATTGGTTAAAGTATCTACATTCTTAAATAAAGCAGCAGACTTACATAATATTGATATCCAATATCCAGTACCGGAACGGCCTGAAGGTAATCATCATTACACTTTTCCTATTAATGCAGACCGTTTAACTGATATTGAGATAGATAGTTGGCTTTTGTTCCTAGGGGCATGGAGAAGTTACTTGAGTTATCAGATAGCTCGTATAGACGGAGAGTATTCTATTCTTTCTGAAGGATATGATTTGCTTTTATCATCTAAAGTTGCCGTTCTGGAACAAGGATCGGAGAAACGTCTTCTTAAAGATTCCTTAAAAGGGCAGGCTCTTGCAGAAGATGACCAATTACAGCAACTTAAAGTGCGTACTATAGAAATTAATGGTGAAATGAAGCTATTGAAAGGTCGTTTGAGCCTTTATGACTCTCAATTTGAGACTATTAGTCGTGTAGTTACTAGACGTGGACAAGAACGTTTTAAGATATGAGTATTTATGGATTAGACCTTAGTACATCGAAGATAGCCATCGCTAAACTTTCCTCAGAAGGCTTCGATGTGGTAGAATTGATCTCTAAATCAAAATCTTGGGAAGTAAGACTTAAAGATCTTTACTCCCAACTTCTCCCGTGGGTAGCTTCGAATGTATCTACAGATGACTTAATCTGTATTGAAGACATTCCACTAGTTCAGAATCGACAATCATTGATTAAACTAGTTCATGTGCTAGCCATGTGTCGTGTTGTTTTTATGGAGCATGACATGGATGTTTTTACAGTTAATGTAAAGACTTGGAAGAAGGATGTTATAGGGGATGGTGGGGCCGACAAGGCTAAAGTTAAAGCAATGGCAGGTAAGATACTAGGACAAGGAATTAATAAACTATCACAGGATTCTATTGACGCTTTAATGATAGCTAAATGGGGCGAACTACGTGTATCACCATGATAAATAAATTATAGACCTTGGTAGTAAACGGCTTCTGGTTTATAGAAGAGGCGCAGAAGTCGTTTTTATTTTGTAAAGATGGAGTGAGGAAACGTGAAAGCAGCTATATCAAATCTAACCGATAATGCCTTAAAGATTTTAGAAAAACGGTATTATTTGAAAGATGAAAACGGCGTACCTACTGAAGATGCCGAAGGTATGTTTGGCAGAGTAGCCCGTACTATGGCGGAAGTTGAATATCAGTATGGGGCTACTGAAGATCAGGTTAAAGAACTAGAAAGTACTTTCTTTGATTTGATGTGGGCATTGGACTTTGTTCCTAATAGCCCTACTCTTATGAATGCAGGCACAGGACAAGGAACCATGTCTGCCTGTTATGTTATGGATATTCCCGATAGCATGGAAGATATCATGCGTGTAGCGCATGACCAAGCTATGATTGAGAAGTTTGGGGGAGGCATAGGATTTAGCCTCTCAGCATTACGTCCTAAAGGACAAGGTATTACTACTACTCAAGGAAAAGCATGTGGGCCTATTCACGTACTAAAGGTTCTTTCTCAAGTTGGTACGATGATTACTCAGGGCGGAAAACGCGATGGCGCACACATGGCTATCATGGAAATCTATCATCCTGATATTGAAGAATTTATCCATTGTAAGAATACTGAAGGACAAATTACTAACTTTAATATTTCAATAGGTGCTGATAGTAATTTCATGGAAGCAGTTAGGCAGGATAAATACATCCGCTTAGCGTGGCCTCTGGATCACCAGTTTTATGATGCACCAGATACGACTATGGATGGTCGTTTTGTAAAGGCTACTGAACTATATAGTGAAATTATTAAAGGTGCTTGGACGAATGGTGAGCCTGGAATGGTATGGCTTGACCGTATTAATCAAGATAACACCACTCCTATGCTAGGTCAGATTAATGCGACTAATCCTTGTGGCGAACAACCGCTGCTATCGGGGGAGTCTTGTAATCTAGGTAGCATAAATGTTGGAAATTTCATTAAACATAACTACTTTGATGAAGAACGTTTTGCTAAAGTCGTAGGCACATGTGCTCGATTTTTGGATAACGTAGTAGATGCGAATAGGCATCCTACTGAATACACTACTGCTATGAATCAATCTACTCGTAAGATTGGTTTAGGGGTAATGGGATTTGCTGACCTATTGGTACGTCTTAATATTTCTTATGATAGTACCGCAGCATTAGAACTAGCCGATAAGATAGGTTCTATTCTTAAAACGGAAGCTGATAAGACTTCATCCGCAATAGCACAACATAAAGGCAGTTTTCCTGCTTTTGATAAGTCCCCACTTAATAAAATCAATGGTGGTGAATGGGACTCTATGCGTAACGCATGGCGGTTATCTATTGCTCCCACAGGTACGATTAGTATGATTGCTAATTGTTCTAGCGGTATTGAGCCTTTATTTGCATTGGCATATAAAAAACATAATATGTCAGCTGCTCTAGAGAATTTAGAACTTTTCTATATAAATGATGATTTAAAGAATAGTCTTGGCATGTCTTATAGCGATATTGAAGAATATCTTGAAGATGGACATAGTATTGATGGTCTAATGGATCCTCAACTTCGTGAAATATTCACGGTTAGTGATGAGATAGCCCATGAAGACCATATCAAGATGCAAGCAGCCTTCCAACGGTACGTGGACTCCGGTATTTCTAAGACTATTAATCTTCCTAGTGAAGCAACTGAACATGATATAGCTATGGCGTACAGTCAAGCGTGGGAATCGGGATGTAAAGGCATCACGGTATATCGACGTGGGTCTAGGGAACGTGAAGTTCTAGTATCCACTGCCAATAATACGACAGAAGTCGCGTCTCCTGCTCCACGTGTAAAGACTAGAGCTACTAAGTTAGTCGGTTCTACTACCTCAGTGAATACAGGTCATGGGAAAATGTATGTCACTGTTAACTATGATAAAGACCAAATTTATGAGGTCTTGGCACAAACAGGTAAAACAGGCAAGTGTCAGGCAGCAGATACTGAGGCAATGGGACGTTTGATTTCTACAGCTATACAGTATGGTGTACCTGTAGATGTTATTACGAAACAGCTATCAGGGATTACTTGTTGTCCTGTGTGGAATAACGGTAAAATGGTATTGTCACTTGCTGACGGTATAGGACAGGTACTATCAGGCTCTGTTGGAGTTTCTATTCATGCTAATGGGCATGGAGATGCTACCACATTAGAGAATTTTAGTGAGATAGTCGTAGGGGGGTCTAGGTGTCCAGAATGTGATGGAGCACTCTCTATGTCTGAGGGATGTATGTCCTGTATGGAGTGTGGTTACTCTAAATGCGGATAAGAGTGACTAGGCATGAAAGAATTCTCACCTATGGCATGGTTATAGCAGCAACAGCGGATGTTCTCACCGCTGTTGCTTGCTGGATTCTAGTGTTCTTGTAAAAATGTAATATGTCTATCGATTTAACAAAACTTCTAGCTCTTGAAGCAGCATTAGAGCATATGCTGAAAGCTCAATCTGGAGAAACACTTGAGTATCTTAGTCCTACTCAAAGCCCTCCAGAGGATACTCAGGTGCATACCACTCGTCGTGGTGCTCGTGGGTATTATCCTTCCGAAATTGGTGCTACGAAGGATGAAGCGTTAGGAACTACCGAAGGTATTCGTGAAGAAGTCCGTCGCTTAGCTGAGGTACCTGAAGAAGAACGAGAGATTGAAGTAATCGCCCCTGAGGATCCTGAAGATTCAGGAATAGCACAAACTGATGCTTGGGGTACTAGGGGACAAGTTAATGCTCAATTTGAAAATATGTATGCGGATTTAAGTGATGCTCTTGGCGAACATGAACCATTTTTAGGAAGTTCTATTGATCTTGCAGACTTAACTTCTGAGAATTTAACTAAAGCTGGGTTTACGGATGGCTCTGATGAGGGAGCACCAGGAGATTCAGGAGCGGGAATTACATCATATGCTAATTTTACAGTTGAGGTAGCAGGTAAAAAGTTTATATTTAAAGCTTCTAGGGAGAGAGGAGACAATAGATCTGAGATGCTAGCTTATAGTGTCGATAGAGCATTGAATTTGAATCTAGTTCCTTATGTGCAGCCACATTCCATAGATACTAAGCAGCTGGAAAAAGCGTTTAATAGTACTCACCCAGAAGCAGCTAATCTTGACCCTGCACGTTTTGATGACCCAAATTATGATCCTTATAGTGAACCTCAAGGATTATTGTGGTCTGAGGCTCCAGGTATCTACGGTCTATCAGTATTAAATGACATTGAAAAGAATTCTTTAGGTGCTTATGCTACGGGGCATTTTCAAGAGTTTTGTGAAAATTGTCTTTCTAAGTGGGAATCGGTTCCTGTCATAGCTGAAATGTTAGCTAGTAAAGAAGGTCGGGAAGAATTCCTTAAACTTATACTGTTAGATTCTATTGCCGCAAATCCTGATAGACATACTGGTAATTATATGATTACCGAAGATCGTAAGATTTTAGCTATTGATAACGGATTTGCCGGACATCACGAACATGCTAGACCTCATGATGCGACAGCAGTTATTGAGTTAAATGATATTAATCGAAGTATTGATTTAGATTTTCCTTATGGAATGGGACAATATCTTGCAAACAATATTACTGCTCAAGAGAGTGAGCAGATTATTAGCGGATTAGAGCAAGAAGCTATAGAGTTATTTGATAAGCACTTTGATGAAGAAGCTCTTTCAAATGCTTTAGGGGCTGTTAATTGGTCAGTTGAAGGTTTGGACGTAGAGAGGTTTAAAAACTTATTTACGATTCAAGTTAAGCGACTCCTAGTCCCTGCTATCAGTGGAGATACAGGTAGAGATTATGATTCAACTCCATTCTTCGATTGGGATAGTTTACCTGATATTTCGCAGCCTGGAGACGAGGATCGACATAGAGATTGGAAAGTCGCTGATCCGGTAGATGATGGAGAAATGGGATGGGGTGAGGATACTCCTGCACACTTACAGGGTGGGCCAAGACAAGGAGCACGTCGCTAATGCCTGCTGTTACTATATATAACCAAAAAGACCTAGCTTATGTTGTCTTGCCTTCTCGTAAGATTCTGTCTAAAGAACCTGATGAAATTGCTCGTTCTATTTCCAAGGCAGAGAATCATATATCTTGGATAGATCAAAGTTTACGAGAACGATTACAGACTAGTGGGGAAGTGTTCTTTAAAGAACATGAGAAACAACTAGGCTCAGACCTTAGTATGGGGAATGATGACGGGAAAATGTCTGATGGTTTCTTTTTATATCAGACATATACTCGCTTTCAGAACCCTATATTTCGTGCGTACTTCATTACTGATGAAGAAGTTGCTAAATTAACTAATTCTAATATTCAAAAGAGTGCTGATTTATCGAAATTATTAGTACTTGAGACGGCCTTAGAGTATTTAATTAAAGCAGAACGTGGAGAATCATTAGAATATCTAGGTTCAGGAGAAAATCCTCCAGAAGATACTCAAGTACATACTACTAGGCGAGGAGCACGAGGATATTTCCCTTCAGAAATAGGTAAAGTTGGTAAACCTGCCGAAGAAGCACGTTCTCTAGAGCCTGACGCTGCTAGACCTATTGAAGGTATCCAAGCTCCTGAGCCTGAACTCGTTAATGAAGTTGACGATGATGACGATGATGAAGGTCAGGCAATAATTGGGGATAAGATAGATGCTGCGTCTTTCATTGAGAAAATGAGAGAACAAGGCTTTCGCCCATTAGATGAATTGATTCAGACATTTCCTAGGATTTCTGTAGATCAGAAAAAAGAATTAGTTAGACAAGCAGCCTTGGAAGGAAAAGGCCCACAAACAGACGCAACTCCTATTACTCCTAATATAGCTGTAGTTAATGAAGACGGCAAAGTGGTTAACATATCCACGGCTGACGGACAATTACAGGCCGTTCAGGAGTTTGACCCAGAGAACCCTGACCGTGGAGGCAAGCAGCACTTATTCTTTAGTACTGATGCAGATGATAAAGTTCAAGTAGCTTGGATTGATGGTAAAGGCCGACAGCATGCTGGTTATAGTGTAACGCATACGAAAAGCCAAGCTATTAAGAAATTTGAAAAGATTAAAAAGTTAGCTAAAATCATTCCTGGTATTGAAAAGAGTTGTAAACAAGACATCCAGAATAATGGACGTAATAAGGAAGCAGCATTAGCTCTTGCTCTGATTCACAATACCTATCGTCGAGTTGGTAGTGGAGAATCTAAAGTTGTTTGGGACGGTGAAGAAGGACGACCTGGCCCTAAGAAAGATAAAGATGGAAAGTTTATACGAGAGTATGTTTCTACTTTTGGAGTAACTAGTTTCCAGGCACAACATATTATAGTTAAAGGTAAGAAAGTTTATCTTAATTTCTTAGGTAAGTCTGGTAAATTAAACAATGTGGAAGTTACTGACCCCTTAGTTAAGAATGAACTGATTGCTCGTCGTAAAGCAGCAGGTAAAGATAAAACGGCTACAGTGTTAAATGTTAGTCCTCCTGCGGTTAATGCTTATCTAAAGCAGGCAGCGGATGGCGACTTTAGTGTTAAGAATTTCCGTACTTATCATGCGACTAGATTAGCTGCTACTTTAGTAGCTAAGACTAAGATTCCTCGATTAGATAGAAAGAAATTTGATGCGTTCATGAAGCGACGGGTTAATAGCGGTGCCATCACTACTGCTCAAGAATGGAAAGAAGAATCCTTCCTATGGGCATTAAAAGAGCGTAATAAACTTAAGTTAGATATAATTGGTGAACCTATCTCAGACCAATTAAGTAATACTAAGCAAGTTTGTGTAGCTCAATATATTGACCCTCAAGTTTTCAAAGATTGGGATATTTCATTTGATGGGGATGTAGATAAATTATTACGTTCTAGATTCCCGGCAGCTGATGTTAAAGCTGCTCAGCAAAAGTTAAAGAATAAAGATAAAGCTCCTGCTAAAGCTAAACCCAAAGGCAAAGGTAAATCTGTTAAGAGGAAGAAGAAATAGTGGCTCCTACAAGCTGGAAGAAGTGTCAGAAGTGTGGACGTAAGCAGCCAAAGCGGTATGTGCCTGTATTGTGTGGGCCATGTGATGCAGATAAACGTAGGAAAGAACGACGGGAAGCTAGAAAAGTATTGACTTCAGAATAGCATTTATGATATACTGCTAGGCAATAAGGAGTACAAATGACGCAGGATGATAAAGCTTTACAAGATTTATTTGAGACAGTTCATTACTCTGAAGAGTTAGTCGATACTAGTACAGAAGAAGAAGAGACTGATCCTGACGATGATGAAGACTACGAACCAGAACTCACACCTGAGCAACAGTTGGGCATGATGACAGATGAAGAGTTTGAAGCATTTTTAGATGCACGGCGTAGTAAGAATTAATGATTGTAGATCCACAAGTTTTTTTAATAGGCGAATCCACTGTTAATAAGGAAGGTCTGAGTGCCTTCCTTACTCATTTAGGAGCACCTGAGTGGTCTTCTAATGCCCCCACTGACATAGAACTTCTAACTGAAGTTTATGGTCGCGCTTGTTATAAATCATTTGGTACAGAGCTTAATCCTAACTTAACACGAGTTAGGGGTTCTAATGAGGCGTATATCTCTAATGTTATAGCAAAGGGAGATGGGTCTGTTTTAGAGCATGGGGTAGCTAATTTCTTCTTCTGTGATGTCAGTAGAGTCTTTACTCATGAATTAGTACGGCATCGCGTGGGAACAGCTATGTCTCAAGAGTCTTTACGATTTGTACGTTTAACAGATTTAGATTGGTACGCTCCTGTATGTATACAGGAGAATGAAGAAGCTATGAGTATCTTTACTAAAACTATGGAAAGTCTTTCTGACCTCCAGAAAGATTTAGCAGAGATATATGAATTAGATAGTACTAATCAATTTGATATTAAAAAAGAAATTACTTCTGCTATGCGACGTATCGCACCAATTGGTTTAGCCACTAATATAGGGTGGTCATGTAATATGCGTACTCTACGCCATGTTATTGAAATGCGTACTAAACCGTGGGCTGAAGAAGAGATTCGTGTAGTATTCTCTAAAGTGGCGGAAATAGCGGTAAATCGCTGGCCTAATCTATTCGCTGACTACGAAATAGATATAGTAGACGGTCTTCCTTCCTATAGCACAGTAAACGATAAGGTATAATATGCTATAGTACTTGCATCTAACGTGTGGGTTGGGGGATATGTGCCACGTACTGTACGGGAAGTCGAATTAACTGATATAGAAATTGAGAATGTCTTGTGTCACGTATTGGAAACTATTACGGTATACGAGTATCCCACTCCTTCTATCTTTTCAGCCTTAACTAGATTAAGCATAGTATCTTTTTTACGAGGCAAAGGTATCCAGAAAGATATTGAATTGATAGCTATCGATGTATTTAGACAGTTAAGTGAATTTTCACATATAAATGTTAAGTATAACTGGTTTGTGGATTGGTCAAGAAGGTTAGTAGAAACTATTAAAGAGAAAAAGGCGGAGACAGAGTGACGGTTTATTGTAATATCACAGATTGTAAGAATTGGCTTCCTTTAAAGGAAGTTCATCATATGGAAAATAAGCCTGGATTTAGACCTATTGGCAAAACTAATGAATATACAGGCAAATGTGCATTTAAATCTATTAAAGTCGAATCTACTACAGCACGAAGTAAACATACTAAGCAAGTTGTAGCTATATGTGGTAGCTATAATTCAGAAGAACCTTCTGAATTTCAGTGTTTAGAAGATCGTTGTACGTACTTTAGAGATACTACAACGTGCGATAAAGTTCAAAATAATGAGAATCTGTACGTAGGGTGGACAGTAGTTTTCGATGAATTTGAGAGGAAAGACGTTCCTAGATGTAAGAATTTTGCCCATCGTTGGCGTGAAAACGCATTTAACTGGGGTAACGCAGCTCAAGGAATATTTTAGAATTACATAAATACTTAATAATTTGATATAATATGGAGATAAGATGCCTAAATACCCTGACTATGGTGAAGATGATTTTTCACTAATGGTAGACCCGTTTACTGGGCGTGTGGCCTTAGTATGCCCAGCACCGATTATAGCTTTCGAAGATATTAGAGAGTTTAATGAGTGGGTTAATGGGCTATTAGACGCGATTCCACAGATTTCTCGTTCCTTACACGCTAATGATGCTCCGCCTCCCATTACTAAGGATTATGCTTCAACGGTGATAGATACATGGCAGGAACAAATAATGGAAAGTCTGGAAGAAGTCCCCAAGAAGACTGGACAGAAAAAATCCGCGAAGAAGCAAAAAAGCTCTATGAACGAGGATCAGAACTCTTAGAGATTAGTGAGCAGCTTGGCGTACCGCTTGAGTTGCTTACTACCTGGCAGTTCACAGGGCAATGGGATATCCTCCCAGATATGTTGGTTATCGGTGAGGATGCGTTTCCTACGGCAGTAGTCCCTAGAGAACGTAAAGAAGATTCTATTTATGACATTACTCCAGCTGATTTAGCTCAAGACGCTAATGACAAACTTCTGGATGGTTATAAATTAGTCACAAATGTTGCTCAAGAAGCTTTATTAAATGACAATATAAAGTTTAAAGATAAGAAACAGGCCACTGATGCTTATCTTGAAAGCCTAAAAGGACAAGTAGCCCTGCTAGGGGCTGACCTATCTCAAGAATTTTTATTAGATGTTGCGAAGATAATACGTGAAGAAATCACAGACCAAGAAACCCTCCAGAGGCTCGGAGTCAAACTCACAGCCCTTGGTAGACTTTACAATACTAGGCTCGCTACTTAACGATTCTAGTCTTGTAGCTACTACGGATGCTGTTGGTGAGTCAGAAGATGATATTTGGAGTTTTACTCCAGTTGATTTAGAGACTTTTCTCTATGGCGAAAATTATCTGAATCTAACTATGCGTCTGTCTAAGCCTCAGATTGATTTCGTTTATAATACGTCTAATATATTGAACCCGCCTTTCTTTACTGAAAGTGTTTTGATGGCAGGGCAAGGCTCTGGTAAAGATACGTGTTCTATATTAATCGGTTTACGTATAGTTTATTTACTTCACTGTCTTAAGAATCCCCAAGTATATTTTGGGATGGACAGTAATGGATTTATTGATTCGATAAATGTGGCCCAGAATGCTGATATCGCCCGTAACATCTATTTCAGTACTTTGTCCAATATTTTACGTAGTGCTCCTTTATTTACTGACGATACTTTACCTGAGTATATTTCCTCTCGTATTACTCAGCAGACTGTTACGTTTCCTAAGAATATACGCCTTATTTCAGGTAACTCTGAAAATGAGTCTTGGCAGGGTTATACGCCGATTCTAATTATTCTTGATGAGATTGATGCATTTAAGAGTGAACAAGAGCTACAACGTAGTCATTCTTTGCGTAGTGAGGGAGCCGAAGGTGTATATAACACCGCTAAGGCTCTGATTCAGTCTCGTTTCCCTGGTGTTGGTAAGGTTATTTGTTTGTCTTGGCCTCGTTTTAAAGGGTCATTCATTCAACGACGTTTTACTAATGGTAAGACGGAGAATCGTACCTTTGTTTCTTGTAAAGAAGGTGGTACACCTTTTGCTACTTGGGAGTTTAATCCTTCTAAGAAGAAAGAAGACTTTCTTGATTTTTATGAAACTGACCCTGTTCTAGCTCGTGCTCGTTATGAATGTGACCCACCATTTGCTCGTGACGCATATATAAAGGATTCTCTTCCTATCTTACGGGCATTTGATGCAGATATAGATGAAGTTGGGCAGATAACGTGGGCTAGGCTTAAAGAAATTAGAGATGAATCTAGCTTACAAACTGGAAATAAATACTTTATCCACGTTGATTTAGGTCTTAGGCATGCAAATGCTGCAGTATGTGTTGCTCATCAAGGGGAAGAGCATGTAATTGTAGATTTAATCAAGGTTTGGGAACCTGAACCTGAATATGATGTAGACTTTGCAGCTATTGAGAATTTTATATTGGCTTTAAGAGATAAAGGATATAGAATTGTTAGCGTAACTTACGATAATTATCAATCTGTAAGTTCATTACAGACTTTAGCTAAGTATGGAATTCCTGCTAAATATAAATCTATAGGTAGAAGTAGTCGTGAAGCTTACGATACTTTTAAGGATTTAGTCTATCAGGAGAAATTAGACGGTTATTTTGATAAAGAGACTATAGAAGAGATTCTTGGACTTGATGTCGTATATGGTGATAAAATTGAAGCCCGTCCTGGTAGTAAGAAAGATAGGGCTGATGCTGTAGTAGGAGCAGTTCATGGTGTTTTAAAAGAACACAGTACTCTTACTAGTATGCGAAGTATGGGCGGAGTTAATGGATTTTTTGAAAATCCGAATAATAATCAAACATCTCAGAATGAAAAAGCCCGAAATCCTTTAAAAACTCCCACTAATTCAGGTTGGGGAAGAGATGCAGTCCAAGAACGTGTAGTTAGTAGTAGTTCTGATATATGTGTTGTGTGTAACCGTGTGGGTGGTATAGAATATACAGATGAATTAAATAATAGAGTGTTCGATACTGATGAAGCTTACTGGCGAATGTGTCTAGTTTGTGCTTCTAAGTGGGAAAAACACGGTGCAGAGTGGACCATTACTCGCGCACCAGACGATTATTCGCTAAAAGAAATAATAGGAACAATTTAATGGGGTTAGTTGATTCATTAGCTGATGTATTTGGAGGAGCCGGAGCACCTGGCTCTCCTGCGTCATTAGCTTCTCGAAATATCGCAGGTGGAGAGGTTCCTAGTAATCTCGATCAATATTCACGAGTTAATGGCTTAATAGGCACATTAGACTCGTTAGTTAAAGCTGCAGAAACTGCTAATGGTGCTGGCGGAGCCACGGGACGTATGTCTCCTTTGGGTCTTGATGCTATTATTCAAGACTGGGTTCGCCAACAATTCATATATAGACGCAGTATATTACAAGATTTATATGTATTAGCTTATCAAGTTACAGAAATACGTTCAGTAGTGCTTGCTATATTACGTGAAGTCTTTCGTAAGGGCTTTTCTAACTGGCAACAGAAATATGTTCGTAAATGTATTCAATGTGGTAAAGAGTTTGAAGAAGAAGAAGACGAGCATTGTGATGATTGTTTTGTCTTTGAAGTAGTACAACAAGAAGTTTATGACCAAGAATATGATGAAATTGTCCTTAAGAATGTACGTAAATATAAAAGAGATAGTGATGGGAATAAAATCCCAGTAGGGACTACTATTCCTGACTTTACTCAACAAAAAGCATTTGATGTATTAATTGGTAACGCCAATAGTTTCCATCAGTCCTTCTCAGATGTCTTAAATGAATTTATGACGGACATCTTAATAGCAGATGATGGTTTCCTACTATTTAACAAAGAGTATGAAATAGACCCAGCTACTGGGAAGATTAGTAAATCAAAGATTTTTGAAGTTACTCGATTACATCCGGCTCTAACTGAATATGATATAGATAGAAAAGACGGTCTACCAGAACGTTCTCACTTCTTATGTCCTATACATAGAGAGCAACAAACTCACACATCTCCTGGTAGGTGTGATGTGGTAGCTGCGGAAGGTTTCCGTTGTAACGCTAACTTACTGCCAGCTATGTTTAGGTATTACTGGCGTGGACGATATCGCTATTATCTAGCAGATGAAATCTGTCACGCCTCTTTCTTTAACCCATCTAAGACTTATGGGTATTCT
>TARA_R110002020_G_scaffold348106_1_pt1 | contig 37471 bp, 45 predicted proteins | sample TARA_R110002020 | Tara Oceans TARA_R110002020 (sample SAMEA4396489) | marine metagenome | biome: Westerlies Biome; feature: [MES] marine water layer (ENVO:01000295) within the mesopelagic zone...; material: water (ENVO:00002006), including particulate matter (ENVO:01000060) such... | reverse complement strand
GATAAGAATTGATATAATAAGGGGGTTACCACCCTCTTTTTTATGATTGAGTTTCAAAGTGAAGTCCAAAACATAATCGAAACCCTAGGATGGGATGAAGATGATGATATTGTCGTTGAAATTGGCGGCACTATTGTCAGTGGTATTCATCAAGGTGAAACCTATAATAAAAAGTGGGCGACACCATTTGGTGTTCGTAAGTACAATAAAGATGCATTTATTGTCATCAGTAACAACTCTCGTAGAGATTTGAGTAGGTCTCAACCTATGGACCGAGAACACAAGCCACATCACAATACTAAATAAATTTCAAGTCAACAAAGACTATGACCTTTACGATTTATTCAAAGGACAATTGCCAATACTGTACAAAGATTGAACAGTTGATGCAATTTACAGAGGTTAAATATGTTGTCTATAAATTAGACAGAGATTTTACCAAAGACGCATTTCATGATGAGTATGGTGAGAAAGCCACCTTTCCCCAAGTAACCTATGGTTCTCAAACTATTGGTGGGTGTGCCGACACTATTAAGTTTTTGAGAGAACAAAAACAATTGCCAGAGGAATGAAAGAACTTTGCTACCTTGTAGAAACCGCTATTGATTATGCATTTAAAGATAAGTTCGTATTGAACATGTATCTGTATGCAAAATCTGCTCAATTGACTAAGAAAGATATGACTCAGTTCATTCAAAGCTCTACTGCTGCTGAACTTAGTGATCTCTGTCTTGAACTTGACGAGTATATCAAAGGTGGTTCAGACAATGAGCACAAACAAATTCGGGAGGGGTATGGACATATTCCAAAACCACGTGCTCGTAAGATTAGAAACTATCTTTATGGAATTTTAGAGGATGCTTTGCGCTATGAAAGAGACAAACGACCTGGCCGTAAGAGAGGAATCTGATCTACAAATAAATAAAGGCGTGGAGTTAATGCTCCGAAATAAAAATAAGAAGGAGGGATCAAAGACTTTCCAGATTAAATTTGGGAAAATGATATCTCTATTCCGTAGAGAACTTCATGTGTGCCTAGATTTTTCACTAGATGTAAAAAATAAGGAGTAGAAACATGGTTGCTACGATCTTGACAATTAGTACATTAATCTCTATAATGTTCTTCTTCGTCGGAGGTATGGTTGGATGGCTAGCAAAAGAGCATGTCATCAAAACAACTCCCTACCATCCAGATACTGTCAATTTACATCCTGAATTCTTTGACGAAAATGGCAATGTACTTCCAGATGAAGTTATTGCAGTGAGATTTGAAAATGCCGAAGACTACTATGACAACGAAGACAACTAAGAAGAGTTCAGTTCCTTCTCCCAAGTTAACTGATCTCCCACCTAATCCATTCCAAAGTGAAATTCTTGACTTGATTTCTAAGACAAGAACCCGTGCAAAAAAGATTGAACTTCTAAAACTGCATCGCAATGAAGCTCTTGTGTCCTTGCTAATCTGGAACTTTGATGACACTGTCCTCTCTATGCTTCCAGAAGGCACTGTTCCATACAAACCTAACGAGGCACCTAAGGGAACAGAACACACCTCTCTGAGAAGCGAGCAGAGGACGTTCTACAACTTTGTGAAGGGGGGAAACGACAAACTTTCCAAGACCAGACGTGAACTGATCTTTATTCAGATTCTAGAAGGTCTTCATCCTGAGGAGGCAGATCTGTTGATCCTAGTAAAGGATAAAGCTTTGATTAATCGTTACAGTATTAATCGTGGTCATGTTGAAGAAGCATATCCCGATATTGTATGGGGCGGTCGTTCATGATGGGAATGATTAAACTCATCCATCAAGACTGTGATCCAACACTAGCAGATGATAAGGGTCTCCCTACAAATTCTTACTTGGTAAAGTATAATGTAGAGGGAACCCTCACTCATGATATTGTGATGGCAAACAAAGCAACCGATATCTTTGATGAGTATTACGATAAGTATAAGAAAGATTTTCTCAGGTTTGATCAAACAGAAGGAAGGATTAGACCTAATTTGTATGGAATCAAACCAAAAACTGAGGAGAAAAAGAAGAGACGATGAATGATGAAGAACTAAGAGCACAGATTGAAGTGTTAATTCGTGATGAAATTCAAGAGGTCATCAACTCCTATGTTGAAGAACAAAACAAAAGTTCTAATGGAAGTGGAGTTGGTTTCATTACTCCTGAGGAAAAGAAGGAGATGACAGTGAAAATTAAAAATGTAGAAATTGATAAACTCTTGAAAGAGTACAAGAAGGTTAAGAAGGAAGAGAAATCAAATTTGTCTGAGATCAAGAAACTGGGTCTCGTAGACAAATTTGGCAATCCACTTGACTAAATAGGGAATGAGGTCTATTATAGACCTGTCGTTCATCCCTTCGGGGACGCAAGTAAGTCGCGGAACGGAGTCGTTCATCCCATGATTGAAATTCTTTTATATTCATCGCTCAGTTGTACAGACGCCGATAGCATTATGCTACGGATGAAGAACAACGAAAATCTTAACAATGAAGTTAGGATTGAGTTAGTAGAAGCCGTAAAGGATTCTACACCTGAGTGCTATTGGGACGCACACGATTGAAGGAACGGGAAAACGGATCCATCGAAAGATGAGAAGGTTCAATTTCACCCAACTTTCAGGAGTAAACTTATGTCTACAACAATCACTTACAGAGGGCAACAGTACGATAAAGAAGCGTACAAAGCCCGTGTGTTGGAGCAAGCAACACAACAACGCAACCACAATCTAATGTATCGTGGTATTAAGATGGAACGTAAGTTCGCATCGAAGAGCTGATTGTTACGGGAGGTTTCATAACCTCCCTTTTTTGTAAATTATTTCAAGAACTTCATTAAGTTAGCATACGCTGACTAAATACTGATAGAATTGGAGAGCGAATGAACTAATTTCATCATTCACCGTTCTATATGGAGAATTATTATGCATAATCTATTATCGTACAACCAACTAGCAGGATGGAAACAATCTATCGATAAACTAACAAGAACACTAGATAAGACCATGGAAGAATCGGATCTTATCAATGACTACTATGACTGCTTGATTGAATGTGACGAAAACCAGGCTACATGCAAACGTATTTGTAGGAGCGTTCTAGTTTAGTCAATAAACAATTGAACCGAAAGGTGAGGAGGGTTGACTACCCTCCTTTTTTAATGCTATAATATAGTCTACGATCTACTTTTTTTATGGATAAGGAAACACTTAAACTGATCGTCAAAAATCTAAAATCTCTAATCAATGTTTTAGAATCAGAGGTATATTCTGACGTGGAAACACATAAATATCAAGAGAGATCTTCCGAAATTTGTGATTATGATGAGGTGTTCTATGAGGGAGACGACAGTGTGTAGTATTGATGAAAGACAAGAAAGCAGTCAAAAAAATTATTAAACGTGCTAAGAAACATCCTGAATGGTATACACAGGAAGAAGTATTGTATGCTAAACTAATGAAACGGACATTGAAAAAGAATGAATGCAAGACTGATCACAGCAACTCCTGACGCCGAAAAAACTATGGCATATGTTGCCAGAGTTTCTAATCCAAATAATCAAAACAATGAAAAATACGCAGGACTTCTAGGTTACTGCATCAAGCATCAACATTGGTCTGTGTTTGAGCAGGCATACATGACACTGGAACTGACTACCACCAGAGGGTTGGCAGCTCAGGTTCTACGTCACCGCTCATTTACATTCCAAGAGTTTTCTCAACGGTATGCTGACAGTTCTATGCTGGCAGATATAATCCCTCTACCTGATTTGCGTCGTCAGGATACAAAGAATCGTCAGAATTCTACTGATGATTTGGATGCTTTTCATAAGCAAGAGTTTGAGATTGCTATCGAGAGACATTTTGCTTCTGCGATGGATCTATATCAGACTATGCTTGATCATGGTGTGGCAAAGGAGTGTGCTCGTTTTGTATTACCCCTTGCCGTACCAACAAAAATCTACATGACAGGCTCATGTAGGTCATGGATCCATTATATCTCTTTGCGAACTGCTAATGGCACACAGAAGGAGCATATGGACCTTGCTAATGATTGTAAGAAAATCTTTATTGAGCAATATCCTACTGTTGCAGAAGCATTGGAGTGGAAGTAATAGATATTATATCTACTTTTAATAAATATTCACACATTATCTAAATTTATGGCAACGTATCCTGTAAAAAACAAAGAAACTGGCGAGATAAAAGATGTTGTAATGAGTGTACATGCATGGGATGATTGGATTAACGACAATTCTGACTGGGAAAGGTACTACACACCAGATAACGCTCCTGGGTTTGGTGAGGTAGGAGAATGGAAAGATAAACTTAGGGTTACTAAACCTGGTTGGAATGAAGTTTTACAAAAAGTGCAGAAAGCACCTTCGGCCCGTCAAACATTTAAACTTTAAGTATTAACTATGCCTAGAAGAAAGAAAACAGATGATCCGATTGGGGTAGGTCTAACGGCAAAGCAAATGCGTCGTAAGAAACCACTTAACACGGATCTCCTGGTTGATATTGAACCACTCACAGATAATCAAGAAAGATTTTTTGTTGATTACAAGTCAGGTAAACATCTGTTTGCGTATGGGTGTGCTGGTACTGGTAAGACATTCATTGCCCTCTATAATGCCCTGAGAGAGGTCCTTTCTGGCGAGACACAGTACGAGAAGATCTATATCGTTAGGTCTCTTGTAGCGACCAGAGAGATTGGTTTCCTACCCGGTGATCATGAAGACAAGTCATCTCTTTATCAGATTCCTTACAAGAATATGGTAAAATATATGTTCGAGTTGCCATCTGAATCTGATTTTGAGATGCTGTATGGTAATTTGAAAACCCAAGGCACCATTAGTTTTTGGTCCACGTCATTTATTCGTGGTACTACCTTTGATAATGCTATTGTGATTGTTGATGAGTGCCAGAACCTCAACTTCCATGAACTTGATTCTATTATCACCCGTGTTGGTGAGAATAGTAAGATCCTTTTCTGTGGTGATGGGGTTCAATCCGATCTGACTAAGACACATGAGAGAAATGGAATCTCTGATTTCACTCGTATCCTTACAAAAATGGAATCATTCTCTCTGATTGAATTTGGTATCGAAGATATCGTTCGTTCTGGTCTGGTCAAAGAATACATCCTCGCTAAGAACGCAATTGGTTTAGTATGACCTTCATTCATAATAATTATCTCGGTGACATTGAACTCAACAAAAAAGAAACACCCGGTTGTAGACTATATCAAGTCCCAAATGGCGACTGGGTTCCTTCTATTACTTCTGTCACTTCTTTCTATAATCGCGAGATTTTTGTCAAGTGGCGCAAGCGAATTGGAGAAGAGGAAGCTAACAAAATTACGAGAAAAGCAACTGCCCGTGGAACTGATTACCATGAGGTTGCACAGGCATACTTAGAAAACAAGGAATTAGACTGGAACGATTATCGTCCCTTATCTAAGTTAATGTTTCATCATAGCAAACCATATCTGGATAAGATAAATAACATACATGCTATTGAACGCACTCTCTTTTCTGAGTACCTTGGATTAGCCGGAAGAGTTGATTGTATTGCCGAATACGAAGGCGAACTAGCTATCATAGACTTTAAAACATCAGAAAAAATTAAACCGGAGAAGTGGTTGGAAAACTACTTTGTTCAAGAGACTGCATACGCTTGTATGTATTATGAGATGACTGGCATTCCAGTTACTAAACTCATTACTATCATGGTTACTCCTGGTGGAGAGGTCAAAGTATTTGACAAACGGAACAAAGAGGAGTATATTGTACTTCTAGTTCGTTATATTAAAGAATTTGTCACCAACAATTTATCTCACGCCAATGCCAAATGAACTAGACGAAGCATTTCAGAAAAAGTTTCTGGGTCCTGCTAAATTCGCACAGGAGATCGAAAAACTTGTGCAAGAAAATGGAGAATTGAATTACATTGATGCTATCGTCGTGTTCTGTGAACAAAATAGTATTGAACTTGATTCAGTGCCTAAATTACTATCAAAGCCACTAAAAGAAAAGCTTAAATTTAATGCTACCGAGTTGAATTTTCTTAAAAGAAGTTCCCGAGCAAAACTACCTATCTAAAATGAATCGAGAGCAGGATCCCGATGAGTATTGGTTCGACTGGTCAATGGGTATAAATGAAATTCGTATGTTTCACAATCACCTATGCTATGCAATCCAAACTTGGCCTGGTTCACCTGCTCGTCCTCCTGAGGAACAAGAGTTTCTTAAATACATGAAGCAAAAAACTTTTGCTATGCTGTTGGAGTATCAACTTGATCAACCCTCAGCGGAAAACGACTTTTAGTTTCAAAAAAGGGCGGCAAAAAATCCCGGCAAAAATTTGCCCTATTACCTTTTTATAATGATGCCAATTGAATGCTATAAGACATATCTTGCGATGAAGCAGCACTTCACCAAAGATAGTTATGACTACCTCAAATACTGTGGTAGAGTTAAAGCATCTGATAATGCCTTTAACAAAAGAAAGGATAGATATTTCTTCGAGAAAATGTCCAGGCAGAAAAATGATAAAGAGATTGAACAATTCTTTGTAGCAAACTTTGCCAGTTGTGATGATCCTCAAAGCCTGTACATGGCAGATATTGTTAAGAACGGAGAAAAAGTATACGTTGCTTGGCAGAAGAAAAATCAATCACTCTCTTACATGTTTAAGAGTGAGATAGAAGAAGTCTTTGGTGACAAGACTTTTGATGATATGTTTTCTATGAAAGAAAACAGTCACCCACAATTAGTCAAAGAATTTTTGAAAGGAAACATATCAATTGAATCATTGATTATTTTGGATAAGATACTTGGATACAAATCTAAGTTCGATAAGAACATGTCAGACCCTGTATGGAAACTGATATCTTACCGTATACACAAGTATTCTCCCTTTCTAAATATTGACGTATTTCGATTTAAAAAAATTTTGAAGGAGATTATCCTATGAATTTCTTCGATTCAGAAGTCGTAAGGACGGAAATGGTAGAGATCCAGGAAATTCAAGAAGAAGTTTATGCAAACGTCTTTGCTTTTCCTTCGATGGATAAGGAAGATAAAATTCAGCATGTCATAATGCTCGAAAAACTTCTTGAAAAACAACGTGTTCTTTATACACGTCTGTCACTCTCCGATGATCCTGAGGCAAAGTTGATGAAGGAGAACATCGTCAAATCTGCAAAGATGATGGGGATGCCTGATAACATTGACATGAGTATCGTTTTCTCCAATATGGAAAAGATGCTTAAAACCATGCGCCAACAGGTTGACAAGGACCTACCTTAGGTCTTATAATATCGAAGTACACACAAGCCAAACTACAAGCCAAATCTAATGTCTTTTTCTGATCTAAAAAAACAGTCCCGTCTGGGATCTCTTACCTCTAAGCTAGTTGCTGAGGTAGAGAAGACCAATGTTAAGAGCAACGGTTCCGACGAGAGACTGTGGAAACCATCACTCGATAAGAGTGGTAATGGTTATGCCGTAATTCGTTTTCTACCTGCACCTGAGAGTGAGGATATTCCCTGGGCAAAGGTGTACAGCCATGCTTTCCAAGGTCCTGGTGGATGGTACATTGAGAACTCTCTGACTACTATTGGTCAGAAAGATCCTGTATCTGAACACAATCGTGACCTCTGGAACAGTGGTAATGAAGCGGACAAAGATACCGTCCGTAAGCAGAAACGTAAGTTGTCCTATTACAGCAACATCTATGTTGTTAAGGATTCAACTAACCCCGAAAACGAAGGAAGAGTATTTTTATTCAAATATGGCAAGAAAATCCACGACAAAGTCCTTGCTGCTATGCAGCCCGAATTTGAGGACGAAACTCCTATCAATCCCTTTGACTTCTGGGAAGGTGCGGACTTCAAACTTAAAATCCGCAAATTGGATGGTTACTGGAATTATGACAAGTCAGAGTTTGATTCTGTTGCACCTCTCCTTGATGACGATGAGGCACTTGAAGCAATCTGGAAGAAGCAATACTCCTTAGCAGAGTTTACTTCTCCTGCAAGTTTCAAATCCTATGAGGATCTGGAACGTCGCTTGAATCAAGTCCTACGAGTTCAACAACGTCGTGTTGTTGCTGATGAGTCTTATGAAGATGAATCAGAAGGTCGCGGTAGTATTACTGCTGACTTTAATTCCTCTGACATCACCCCATCTGCTCCCGTTGTGGAGTCAAAGAATGAGGATGAAGATGATGCCCTGAGTTATTTTCAGAAACTCGCTGAGGCATAATTAACCGATGTTGATATTGCTAGCTTTCTTTAATTTATCGTTGATATATTGAGAAGATTGAGAGTAAGTCATTACTCTCTCGATGTCATCTAATACTATACCCAAGAAGGCAGGTCTCAAAATGTAGATCTGCCTTTTTTCATTTTGTAGATTTGTCTCAAATTGCTCATTGGTTATACCATCAGTTATATTAGATGCAATAACTTCTTTCCCCATTGCCACATCTCTGTAAGTAATAGTGAAGTCTTCATCTACTTGCAATCCTGCTGGAATAACTATATTGTCTGCTTGATCTCTAACTTCTTCTGTTTCATAGTGATGAATAGCATAAGCTCCTTCGAGACTGCCATACTTATCAACCAAATGATTCTTGAATGATTGATTTGTGAGTGGCCATTCTTCTCTCACATTAATAATATTATTAATGTATAAAACTATCCAATCTAGATCAGGATCTTTAAAGAATTTTTGTGCCACATTGTCTGGTCTTTCATCACCACTAATCGTATAGCGGGTAAATGCAGTAAAGTTTTGAAAGAAATCCTCTCTTACTTTTGCTCTCTTAAAAATATTTTTTACTTCAATATAATCAGAACTAGAAACTTTTTCATCTAGTCTTGAAACGTAATTGAAGTTAGGCAGTCTGTTGAAATAACCCATTAGAATCCCATACCTTCTGCGCCTTCGTCGTTCTCGTAATCGACATCGTATATAGGTTCCATCTCATTAAATGAGAATGAAAGTTCATATGAAACCATGCCACCATCACTATATGTTGCATATGCACCGTTAGAATTATAATTTACACCGAAAGAAGTAAGGGCAGCTGGTTTGATCTTTCCTAAGAATGGATGTTTTTGTCCTTTATGTTTGAACTCAATGAGGAAAACATGAGGTGTATATAAAAAGAGAGAACCACCCTTAACTCTTGCTGCCATTGCTTTTTTAAACATTCTAATAATTTTCTTACACTCACCCGACTCTGCTGTGTCCCTAGGAGTGAATATATAATTGAAAGAAAATGTTCTTAAAGATGGTCCCGAAAATAAGAGTTCCATATTACTATTCAGAACTGCACCTGTTGTTCTGGTGAGAAGGTTACCACCACCAACAATATCCTGAGTAATTTTTGCTCTGAGTGTTTTCTTTATAGCACTTGTGTTGTCATCTAAGGCACCCATTACATTATCAATAGCCTTACCAAAATCACCGCCAATAGCATTTGAAACTAACTCCTGACCAGCTGCTTGGAATGCATTCAGTTCATCAGGGCCATAACTAACGTTGTTTTGATCTGAAAGATTTCTAGGAATGGGTAAGATAATAGTTCCTACCGGATTTTGATTTTTCATTCTTCCGGATGGTCTACCACCACCACCTTTTGAAATTATATCTGCTAATGCATCCTCTCCACCTGGAACATATTCTACAATGTTGAACTGAACAAAATCATAATCCCCCTCAATTGTTTCATTGGGATATCTTCCTGTTGATCCATCAAGATCTTCTTTTGCAGGTGCTTTTTTTACTACTGGTGCTGGTTTTGGCGCATCAGAGTCACTTTCTGTATCACTACCAGTTGGTGGTGTTGGTGTTTGGTCAGTATCTGGTGCAGGTGGTGTTGTTACACCTGGTATGTCTAACTTATCTCCATATCCCATGTCTCTCAGATTTAATTTCTGAGTAGTTGATGCGTTGTTGTTGAGTATTGCTTTATTTTCATTCTCTACCGGACCTTTTATTAAGGTAGTTAATTTCGACTGAAAATTTGTTCCTCTTGCATTTCTAATTCCAAGAAGATCTTGTTGTGCTTGAAGATTTCCCTTAGAAAATTTTAAATTACCACCAGAAGTAGCGTCTCCTTCTGCAATTGTCCTGCCTTTACTGTCCTTTACTGTGTAGGCACCGTTTTCCAACTCTGTCTCAACAGTTACTTTCTTTCCATTGAGGTTTAACTTGGAACTTTTCTTTGCCACAACAATCTTTTTAGTTATTTATCCACTGACGCGAAGTTTCTTATTGGTATCACTCACTCACTTACTACTGTTGAATTTGCAAAATGTTTTGGTGCGTAAGTATAATCATTTATAATAACCGTTGTTGCTTTGACAGCATCTGCACTAGATTTTGTTGAATAGACTTTTCTGTCATTAAAAATCTCTGTCCAAGTATTATCACCTTTATAGTATACATCACCAATCGTGGAATTCATAACACTGTTTGTTTTGATGTGATATGCCATTTTACTGGTAATATTTTAGTTATTTATCCACTAACGCGAAGTTTTTTATATGGTATGGCGCGAAGAGTTGCAAACTCTTGTGCATTCACTCTATACATAGGTCCAATAATTTCTGGAAATGTGTAATTTCTCACCATGTTCCAGTGATAATTAAATCCTTTAAATCCCCAACTTGTGATATCAACTACTTGTACTAATGGATGTTCATCATATAATAATGCTGGCGTTTTTGCTTGATAGATGAAAGTATAGTATGCTCCTATGCTATCAGGTGCATACTCAGTATCACCCAAAGCATCCATGATATCCATCATCAAATCATCTGGACTTTTCATTCCACTCTTATCTAATATTTTAGATAGGCGATTATTTGTTTCTCTTCTTTGTTGGAGAGTCTTTCTTGGCATTTTTTACAGACCTAGTTCTTTTTCTGTAATAATTTTGAACTCATACTTACGATCATCACAGAATTCTTGTGCTGCTTTCCACTTTGCTTCATTGACGGCATAGGTTTTCATCTCACTAAGATATCTTTTTGATCTCTTTTTTGGTGGTACAGTCTGTTTAAGTGGTTTAACTTCGATAACATATCTCTTAATCCCTCCGTTTCTGGTTCTTGTTCTGACATAGAAGTCGGGAAAATATCGGTGAATCCTACTATCAACAGGACTAATGTATGGAATTGCAATTTCTTCACTTCCCCATTCAAGAATATTATTGTTTCTATCACACCAATTCATAAATTTTAATTCCCATAAGGAACGATAAATAATCTTAGTGGGGTCACCTTTATACTTCAAGTAATTACTTGGTCTAAATTTACCCTTATAGCTCATACATAGTATAATAGGACTAAGGTATTTAGATGTCAGGGGCAGTTCCGTTTAGAAATCTAAGCACAAGTGATTTTCTAAGACGTTTTGGTCATCAAGCACAGACAAGTCAGTTTCGTGCTGTATTGCAGGTTGGAACATTACCTTTTACTAAAAATTATGATCCTCAGGGTGGTAGATTTTATGATGACCTGAGTTTCTTATGCAACTCTACATCTCTCCCTGGATCTAGTTTTTCAACCACTGAAAACTTGCAGGATTATTATGGTGTGAATCAAAAATTTGCATATCGTAGAGATTTTGATGATCTAAGTCTTGATTTTTATGTTGATGCAAAGTATCAAACTTTAAAATTCTTTGAGCAATGGATGGATTTTATTTCAAGTCCTAACGGTAATGGCAATTACTCTGTTGTCACTAATTCAGATCCCTCATCAGATATTTCTTTTTATAGATTTAAATATCCAAGAGAAAAAGGAGGATATAAGTGTAGAATTGATTTGCACAAATTTGATAAGGATTATGATAGAACAAAAAATGATATCCTTTATAGTTTTGTCAATGCATTTCCTCGTAGTTTGAGTTCTATTCCAATCTCATATGATGGTAGTAGTCTATTGAAATGCAGTGTTACGTTTGTTTATGATAGATATTTTGTTAATAGAGGTGGTTCAATTCAAGAAGCAAACGACATAGTAGATACAACAACTCCGGCAAATAATCCTAGTGCGAGTGGTCCATCAGACACGCAAGCAACAAAATCAACAAAACCATTTGATTCATTTGGTAGCACCAATGGATCTAGTAGTGACTTTGCAGAGAGAGACACTGCTACTGGCGCAAGGATGGATGGTGGAAGTGATGGTCCATTATTACTTCCTGATGGAAGTCCTGCTTATGATTCAAGTGGAAGACTACGCTCCATGGTTTAATTTTTAAACACGCACTAAATAAACATACTGAATTGTATAAAACATTATGCCATTACCAAAGATTGCTACGCCATATTATGATCTTGAATTACCATCTAATGGTGACAAGGTTGAATACAGACCTTTCCTTGTAAAAGAAGAAAAACTTCTAGTCTTGGCTATGGAGAGTCAAGATCAAAAACAGATTACCAAAGCAATCAAAGAAGTTATTAGGTCATGTATTCGCGGAGATATTAAAGTAGAATCTCTGCCTACATTTGATATTGAATACCTCTTTCTTAACATTCGTGGTAAGTCTGTTGGTGAAGAGATTGAATTAAAAATTATTGCACCGGATGATAATGTAACTGAAATTCCTGTTACTATTAATATTGATGATATTAAAGTAGTCAAAGATGATGATCACAAAAGAGATATAGATCTTGGAGGTGGACTTGCATTGAGATTGAAGTATCCTTCTCTTGAAGAGTTTATTAGTGACAACTTTGATTTTAGTGGGGATGCATCTAATGTTGAAAAAACTTTTGATCTAATTGGTTCCTGCATTGAAACCATTTATAATGAGGAGGAGGCATGGCCTGCTGCTGATTGTACTAAGAAAGAGATCAAAGAATTTGTTGAACAAATGAATACCAAACAGTTTCAGGACATTGAGAAATTTTTCTCAACCATGCCTAAGTTATCACACACTGTTAAGGTAAAAAATCCTAAGACTAAGAAATCCAGTGAGGTTTTGTTGGAGGGGTTATCTAGTTTTTTCGCGTAGCCCTTTCCCATATGAATTTGGAGGCATATTTTAGAATTAATTTTGCCCTCATGCAGCATCATAAATATAGCTTGACAGAGATTGAAAATATGATGCCGTGGGAACGGGATGTATACGTTGAACTTTTAAAACAGCATATTGAAGAACAAAAGTTAGAACAAGAGAAACAACGTAATGCTTAGTCTACCACCATCAGGAGGAACTGGTAATAAGATTGACCCCGCCAAACTATTTGGCGAGGATAGATATGATAAGATTTACCAGGAACTGCTCTCTGATGGTAGGATAGAGGGTGAAAACCTAACACCGGATGAAAGAAAGGAAGGTGTAAAGGCATACCGAAAAGGTAAGATAAATTTTGTAAAGTTTATAACTAGAATTGATGCAGTTAAAACACAAATTTCTTCACAGAAATCATCAGCAACACCACTCACTCCAAAACTAGCATTAGCTCCTGCTGTTGCCCCCACTCCTCCTGAATCTGAACCTCAGAAGGAGGATGATAGTGTTGAGGATGAAGACATTGATGGAATAGATCAGAAGTTAGATGATCTTCTTGATGAGATTCGCACGCAGGGTGAAATCGAAGATAAGCAACAAAATAAAGAAAGAAAAGATAAAGAAAAGGAAAAAAGAAAAAAGAAAGAGAATAAACTTGAATCAGTAAAGAAATTCTTATTAGCACCAATTACAAAGGTGCTTAAACCTATCAATGATATCTTTAAAAAGATTATTGATAGTGTGGTTAAGATTATTTTTGCAAAGGCACTCATTAAACTGATTGATTGGTTCTCAGATCCAGAAAATCGAGGGAAACTAGACGCAATATTCCGATTCATAACAGACTTTTGGCCAGGAATTGCTGCTGGGTTCTTGTTAGTTGGTGCAGCTCTTGCTGGATTTGGTATTTTAGCACTTGGTAAGATTGCAGTTGTTGCAGCTGGTCTTATTGGTTTGACAGTTGGATTAGCAGCTCTTGCAAAGGCACTATTCGGACCAGGAGAAGAGGAGAAAAAGACTGATAAAGCACTTAAAGATGATTATGGTGGTGACAAAGATAAGATGATTGCGGACTTAGAGAAAGAAAAAGAAGATTTAAATTGGTTTGAAAAAAATATACAGGGAAAAGGTTCAGAAATTGATGAACAAATTGAATTCTTAAAGACTGGGAAACCAAAATCCTATGCGCCTGAGAAAGAACCTGATAAAGAACCTGAGAAAGATGTAAAACCACCCAAAGATAAAGAACCACCAGCTGTCAGTGGTCGATTTGATATGAAGACGGGTCAAGGATTTATTAATAATAAACCTGTTTCGATAGAGGAATACCAAACCTTCACAAACATGAGTGCCGAAGAGAAGGCTCAGAAGTATGGCACTGTGAAGTTAAACGTCGGTGGGGTTGTTCCAGGTCCAGAGGTACTGAAATTAAATGCTGGTGGGGTTGTTCCAGAGGAGATGAGTTTATTACAAAGATTGAATCAAAACTTTGGTGATCTTCCTTTCATCGGTGGTGTTATAAAAACTGCCTTAAATTATGAGGATAGAGCAAACTATCGTGATGCAGACCCAAGACTTCGTGAGATGATGGGTCTCACAGAGAGTAAACCTAAACCTAGGGGATTACAGTTTAAGGATGGTAAAACTGGTGGACTGGGAGGATTTCTTGGTAATTTATTTGGTGGAAATAAAAAAAGTAAGAAAGATAATACAATGGCTTCAATGGGAACTGATACTGTTCCTGCTATGCTCACACCAGGAGAGTCGGTGCTTCAAGTAGGAGCAAGAGAAAGAATGATGAAAACCATTGGTGTCGATCCTCTTTCTTTTAATATTGGTCCAAATGCCAACAAACCTAAGGTAACGAAGGGTGTAACTTATGCTGCTGGTGGTGGTAAGATAGAGGTAAAGGGAACTGGAAACTCTATCGAAGGAACCTTGAAAATGAAAGATGCTAGTGGTAAGCAAGTCGGTAAGACTTATGGCGTGATTAGTGGTACTAATTCGGGAATGAGTGTGCCACAGTCTGCCAGAAGCACTACTAGAAACGCTCCGATACCTGATGGCGACTATAAGTTAGTCGGATTTGAAAAGCATGGTCCTTGGCCTGGACTATCTGGTATTGGTGATTGGAGTGCATATATTGGAAACGGTAGTGGATCTATTGGGAGTAGAAGTGGTCTTATGCTTCACAGTGATATTAATAGTGATGGAACTCTTGGATGTATTGGTGTTGAACTTGGTGGTAAAGCAGGAACAAATGCAGAGCAAGAATTCTTAAAAACATATCAGGCAATTAATCCGGAGTCGATTAAGATTGCCTTGGGTTCTGGTGGTGGAGATTCATCTGAGATTGCCAGTGTTAATAGAACTGCAACAGCTGATAATTCACCTAAATTAGCACCTAAAATAGCATCATCTCCACGGACATCTTCTTCCGCAATCACTCCACCTTCAAAACAATCAGGTGGTGCTCAACAATCTACTTCTGTTATACCTGTTAATGCTGCTAGTGGGAGTTCTGGTGGTGCTAGGGCTGCTGGATCTGATGTGCCAATGCTTGGTAGTGTTGATCCACTGAATTTAGGTACGATGGTGATTAAAGCCATCCTTAACATAGGTGGTTTATAATGCTAGCACTTATAGGAAATGTAGCAAAGGGTGCAAACGCCGCTGGTAAAGTTAAATCAGCAACTAAGATGCTGCCAGGGAGAAAGAAAGGTGGTGCCTTGGATAAAACTGAACGTCCTGGTTTTAGTCAATTTTATGATCAGGCACAACAAAAAGCATCAGTTGCTGCACCCACATTAGATAAAAGTAGTTTTTTCTCTGCGCCAAAAATTGATAAAGCAAAGAAAGGAAAAACAAATGTAAAGAGTGCCGAAAATAAAATTGATTTGATAACTAAGTTTATTAAAAAGGGAAATCAAAAAAGAAAACAAGCCTTCAATTCATATCTAAAAGATAAACAGGATAAAAAAAGAAAAGATAAAGAAGAGAAAAAAGAAAATTTTGCCAAAGGAATAGCAAAAGGAATTGCTGCCAAAGCATTAGCACCAGTTAAAAGTATCTTTGATAGGATTCTTGATGCTGTTGGTAAGATTATTATAGCTAAAATTGCCATGTGGGCAATTGACAATCCAGAAGCGTTTGCAAACACTCTCAAAGGTCTTGCAGCAACTGCTGATTTTATTGTTGATGCTTTTATAACGATAGTTGATATTTTTGCGGGTTTAATTGAGTTTGGTTATGACCTTGTAGATGGGTTTAACGATTGGATCGAGGGAACATTTGGAGAAGATGTTGCCAAAGTAATGGATGACTTAGGACCTACCGTTCTTGCATTTTTAAATGCTGCTTTGGCGGTGGGAACAGCACTTCTTGCACTAAAAGCACTAAAACCGAAACCTAAACCTGATCCTCCGAAGGTGAAGAAACCTAGGAAACCAGGTGATGGTCCAGATCCAGATATAAATGCCAGAAAACGAGGTGGTGTAACTACATCTGGTGGTAAGAGAACAGGATTTCGTGGCAAAATTGATGAAGTTTTAGATAAGAATCCGTTTAGAAAGAAACCAAAAGTAACTGGTGCTGATGATTTTTTCAGCAAAACTAGCAGAAAAGTTAATCAATTCAATCCATTTGCGGGTGGAGCTAAATCAGTAACTGTAACCGGTGGCAAAAGAACCGGACTCGGTGGAATACAGGACGCGATTGCTGATGCAAATCCACTCAAAAAGAAACCAACAATTACTGGTGGTAAGAAACCAGGTTTCTTTGATAACCTCAATCCATTCAAGAAGAAACCAAAAATAACTGGAACTGGCGCTCCATCCTTCATGGATAGACTGAAAAACATTGGTAGTGGTGCTCTTGATTTAGGTAAGAAGGGTGTAAAGAAGTTAGAAGAAGGAACAGAAATAGTTCTAGAACAAACCGGTAGATTTGGTAGATTTGTAAGTAAGCAATATAAAAAGGTTACTGCCGGACTATCTGAGTGGGCAGAAAAAAATTCTCCAAAACTTACTTCTGTCCTTGAATGGTTGAGTGAAAGGAAGGGTGCTCTCGGCAAATTTGCTAAGAAAGCAAAGCCCGTTCTGCAAAAACTTGGTAAGTATCTTCCCTTCATTGGGGATGCTGTTGGATTCGGAATGGATCTTATTGGTGGTGTCGATTGGAGACGTGCTTTAATTCGTGCGGTAACTGGTATAGGTATTGATGCAGGATTTACAGCGTTGATGGGTGCTCTTGGTGTTGCCGTACCATTTACTGGTGGTGCAAGTGGTGTCCTTGCAACTACACTCTATCTTGCATATATGGGTGCTGACATTGCTGCTGGTGGTTTTGGTAGGATTCTTGGTGATAAGATATCTGATGCCTTTGGAATTCCAATGATGGCAGGTGAAAAACCATTTGCAGAACCCAAATTAGCAGGTGGTGATGGTGATGTGAAGAAACTTCAAGAAACCATGAAGAAGAAAGCAGAGGAAGATCCAGAATTTGCTAAAAAAATTGGAGCTATATCTACTACCGACCCCAAAGTCACAATACCTGTTACACCAACTCCACAAGGTGGAACAGATAAACCCAAACCAACAGACGCTACACCAACAGTTTATCCACAAGACAAATTAGTTCCCAAAGGAAAGGCTTCAAGTAATATTCAAGGGACTAATGAAGAGAAATGGAAAGCATTCTATGCGATGGCACAGAAAGCAGGAGCAAAGTATCCTAATTTGCTTGCTGCTCAGTTTGCGTTGGAGTCTGGTTGGGGCACGGCACTGGCTGCTAAAAACAACTTCTTTGGTATCAAGGCAACTGGATCTGAGTCTTCTACCGTTTCTAATACAAGAGAAGTTATTAATGGTAAGACTGTGTATATGAACGAACCATTCAAAAACTTTGACACGCCACAGGATGCTGTTAACCACTTAGTAACTCAATGGTATAAGGATTACAGAGGATATAAGGGTGTAAACAACGCACCTGATGCATTTGCTGCTGCTGATCAATTGAGAGCAGAAGGATATGCTACTGATCCTGTATATTCTCAATCTTTGAAGAGATTGCTCACACAATATGCTGGCATAGAAGGGTCTGAGGGAGACATTCAAAATATTCCTAGTGATGTTGCTAGAACCGCAACACCAGACAATACACCAACACCAGCACAAATTCCTTCTACTGGATCGACACCATCATCTCCATCTGTTGCTGCTGTTCCAACTTTAAATAGTGGGAATGGACCTGGTGTTAGTGGGGGCAGTGGTTCTGCAAAACCACAAGCAGGTGATCAAGCAATCATTCCTGTCAGTTTGCCATCTCCTCAGGCACCATCAGGACAAGGAAAAACAGTATCAGCACGCGCCTCACAAGCTTCGTTAAATAGTCTGTATAAGGCTCAACTATACGGTTTCTTATATAAGCAAGGATAATGGCAAACTTAGGGGAAAAATCAAATATAAAATCCTTTGTTATCCAAGCAGCAAAAGACGAGGGTAGAGGTATAGATGTAAAGAATGGCGTAGTTGCATTCTCGTACTATGAAAGTATTTTATCAAATAATATTACCGCAGCATTAAAAGTATTTGATACTGGTAATTCTATAACTGATCCAGATGATAAGAAGAAACTTGTCAGTATCATAGAAGGATTACCGATTCGTGGTGGTGAAAAAGTATTATTTAATATTGAAGATGAGGAAGGCACTCCATTGAAATATGAGTTGTATCTTAATAAGATGATGAATCTTGATCAGACTACAACTCAGGATAACTTTGACATACATCTAGTATCCAAAGAAGCTTATTCTAATGAGATGACACGGGTTACGAAAAGATATGAGGGAAAGATTTCTGAAAGTGTGACATCGATTATTGAAGAAATTTTGGAGGCAGAATTTAAACCTGAGAACATTGAGGAAACATCTAATACTTATAATTTTATTGGTAATGATCGTAAACCATTTTATGTCAATACGTGGTTAGGAACAAAGAGTATTCCTACTGAAAACTATGCTAAAACTGCTGGATTCTTCTTCTATCAAACACAGGATGGGATGAACTTTAAATCCGTAGATAACCTTATCTCACAGGAGGCAAAGAAAAAGTATATCTATAACGCATCAGACATGTTGCCTAAGGAGTATGATAGAAAGATTTTAAATTATGACTTACAACGTTCAGTTGAAGTTCAATCAAATTTAATGCTAGGGGCATACAATAATAGAACTTTATTTTGGGATCCCTATTCATTTACATACACAGTAAAAGAGTTTAATATTACTGAGCAGGATGGAGTAAAACATAGTGGTGGTGATAAGGAAGATTATGATTTTATTAATCCTGCCTTTACAGAAACTCCCACACGATTGATGACAGCAGTCCTAGATGTTGGTACAATGCCTAGTGGTAAAGATGCAAAGGCACAACTAGCAAGATTCGCTTCTAAGAAGGATGAATCTAACGATAAGGTTATGGAACGCATGGTTCAGTCAATTATGCGCTATAATCAATTACACTCCGTAGTTACTTCCATAACTATACCAGGAGATTTTAGTTTAAAAGCTGGGGATGTCATTCAATGTGATTTCCCCAGAGTATCTGAGGAAACAACCGATTTGGACAAAAAGTTAAGTGGTAAATACTTAATATCAACTTTATGCCACTTTGTATCTCCAAAAGAGTGTTACACACAATTAGGAGTAATCCGAGATTCATACGGGAGGAAAACGAGTTAATGGAAAACATCGAAGCACACATCGCTAAGGACAAAGAGATTTTAGACAACGCATCTACATCTCCACAACAACGTCGTCATATTGAAGGTGAGTTGCAGGAACTAGAAGTTTATGCTACTAATCACAAAGCAGAGATTGAGGCAGGAGATCATCATGATCCCACAGCACTAGAACTCTTCTGTGAGATGGAACCAGAAGCAGACGAATGTAGAATCTACGACGACTAATAATGTTAGAACAAGGACTTTTAAAAAAGAATTTTGTAGGAAGAGACGGGTTCTTCTGGTGGCTTGGCCAAGTAGTTGATTCCAAAAAATGGAAAGACAACTCACCTGGTCTCCCTGCCGGTGATCTTCCTGGCATGAAACGCCGGGTAAAGGTTCGCATTATGGGATACCATACTGCACAAGTAGAAGAACTTACGGATGATGATCTACCATGGGCATACTGTATGATGCCTGTCACTGCTGGTGGAAACCAGGGTGGCATGTCTCAGAGTGTGAACTTCTCTGGTGGTGAATGGGTCTTTGGTTTCTTCCTTGACGGTGAAGATGGACAACAACCTGTTGTCATGGGAGTCCTTGATAAGTCAAGTCAACTTACATATCCCAAAGAGATACCTGACGTTGGGTTTAAACCTTTCAGTGGATTTACTAATGGGTTAGTAGAATCGCAGCATAATATTAAAAAGGATGGAGCACCAGGAGAGTCTGATCCCACACAACCAGATGTTCAGCAAGGAACTGGTGGTGTTAAAACAAAACCAACTCTTGCTACTGAGGGTGCTCAATTAGAATCTGTTCGACAGGATATTCCTGACCATGGAACAAAAGCAGCACATGAGAACGCAAAGAACACCGGAAAAGTAAAAACAGCACAGAGTTGTGCTGATGACAATCCTCAGGCAGGTATTCAACTCGCAATTCAACGTGTTCAGGCACAAGTTGCTTTTATTCAATCACAAGAAAGTCTTTTTGTAGATCCACTGTCTCAAAAATTAGGAAACATCTCAGCAGAAGTTGAGAGAGCTTCTCAGGCAGTTTCTGCTTATATGAAGGATATCATGGACAAAGTTCGTGGTGTTGCTTTGCAAAGTATGTCAGAGGCAATGGCAAAACTATCGGTGAAACTTCCTATCGATGGCATGGCAAAGGACTTCAAGAAAGCCATGGACGGGGCATTGGAGGGATTGGGTTGTTTGTTTGAGAATATTATTGGCGGATTGGTTGACCAGATGGGTGGTCTTCTCCAAGATATGTTAGGAAGAGTGACTGGTGCTCTTGACTGTCTTGTGGATAACGTTATCGGCGGTATATTGGATAGTGCTATGGGTGCTATCAACAGTGTTACTGATGGAATCACAGGAGCAATTGATGGTGTTATGGGTGCAGTCAGTGGTGCGATCAGTGGTGTTACTGGTGCTCTTGATAGTGTTCTAGGTGCTGTCTCACTTCCTCTTGCTGCTGCTCAAAACTTCTTGGCATCACTCAAAGCACTCTTTACTTGCCAAAGTGAGACTGAGTGTCAGGACATTGCTCAGGGTGATATGCTCTCTGGCAACGCACCAGAAGCACCTGGTGATTTCCTTGGTATGATTGGCGGGGCCCTTGGTGGTGGAGGTAATCTTCCAGAACCAATTGGTGGATTGATGGACGCAGGTAAAAATGTTCTTGATTCTGTTACTGGTGCGGTTGATTCAGTTACGGGTGCTGCTGAGGGTCTTGTTGGAACAGCAAAAAATGCCTTCGATACTGTCAGTGGGATACCTGGACAAGCACTTGCACAACTTGAAGCGTGTAATCCCTTTGCTGAATTAAATTCGCCACCAGTTGCAACAGTTTTTGGTGGTGGAACCACTCCGACAGAGGTTAATGTAATTACTAACAGTAAAGGAAAAGTTATTGCAGTTGATATTGAAGGATCTGATATTGAAAATAGAACATTCACCAGTGTCCCATCTGTCTCTGTACGTGGCAAAACGGGACGAAAGGGTGGTGGGGCTGGTCTCCAAGTAATCATGGAACCTCCTGGTTTCCCCAATGGTGGTGGTGATAATGGTGGTGGGACTCCTCCTAGTTCCCCTAATGGTGGTGGTGGACCTCGTTTTGGATTTGATAATCTCAAAACAAATCCACGTCCAATTCAAAAAATTATTGTTCTAGAAACAGGAAAGGATTTTCTTCCAGCACCTGATGGATCAATCGGTGGACCATATGGAACATTTGCCGAGAAAGATGATACGGTTACGAGAACCCCAGATGGAGACTTTCAAAAATTTATACCTGGTAGAGACATAACTGTTCCACCTGGGACTATTGTTTACCCACCACTTGGATCAAGTCTTGTATTTCCTGATGGCACTGAGGACGAGGATGGTAATCCTGCTGATGGATTTATGCCGTCGAGGGGATTGACAATTGGAAATGGATTCTTTATTCCTGAGGAATTTAGTTTTAGAACACCAGTTCCAGAACCAGCAGAATTGGATGTTGCAACAGAATTAGGTGGCGCAACGTTCCCTGTGATTTTAGAACTTGATGATATTGCGATTAGAAAGACGGGAGTTTCCTTTAACAACGGTGATACAATCACTATCAGTGGAGACGATAATGAAATTACATTAGAACCTATCCTCTCTACTAATGGATCCATTCTTGGAGTTAGAATTCCCGAGGATCAGAGAGGACAAGGATTCACTGACGTTCCAGATCTTACTATAAATACTCAAACCGGTGCTGGGGCTTTACTTACTCCTATTCTTCGTGTAAAATATAGAGGTCAAGATAATATTGATGCCGTTATTGAATCTGTTAGAGACGATCAAATTATCTCAGTTGTCAATTGTGTTGGTGCAAAACCAGTAGGATATTTGAACGGAAAACCATACTATGGTCCCTATCATTTACATAACGGTAGAAAAATGGTGGGAGCAGAACATACTTCTGAACCACATGGATATATCGAAGATACTCCTGACCAACGTTCTCAACGTTCAACATCAACACAGAGAAGAGTACCAAGATATTCATCGTCTGGCGGTGCTGGTGGAGGAGCACCAATAGGAGATACAGGACTTTCAAGAGCAGGATATTCACCAATGCCTACTCCAGCACCATCACCTACCCCCACACCTACCCCCACCCCATCACCTACACCTAGTCCATCTCCCTCACCCTCACCAGGTAGTCCAGGATATGGCGGAGGATACTAATAATGGCAGATAAGACTAATCACTTTACAAGTTGGATTGAGAATGATTATGGTCAAGTTGAACTTGGTCGTCTAGATCCTGATAATGTTAGAGAAGCTGTTTATCTAAACAATAAACAAGATCCGAGACATAGATTCTACATGAGTATCGATCGCCCTCAGGGTAATGGAACTCATAGTCATACCACACTTGAATCTCCTGGTGGAGTTGTGATAAAATGTGGACAAGACCGTGAAAGAGCAGACCTTACATTCAATATTCAGGTTGAAAATGGTAAGTTTGCTGTAACTTGTCAGTGTGGTGACATCAATCTTCAAGGTAAAAATGTTATTATTGAGGCAAAGGGTGATGGAAATAATGATGGTAACATCACATTGAAATCTAACTCTAAGATTGAACTTAACTCACCAAACGTTGAGATTAATGGTAAACAAAAGTGTGATATCAACAGTGAGCAATCTGTCACCATGAAGTCTAACGGAACCATGGGATTGTATGGATCACAAGTATCCTGCCAATCTGCAACATCTAGATATGGTAAACGCGGAACAGCACAAGAAGCACCAATTACAGGAGAAGGTTAATTATGGCATGGAGTAGTGATGACCAACAGGTACACAAACAACTAATCGTTGGAGGTAAAACCTCATCATCTGTTGGTAAATCTGATGACGAAAAGATTTTAGGTTCTGCATACGTTGAGAATGGTGTGCATGTGGGATCACCTGATGCCTTTGGGTTGATGGAGGGAACTTGTATGATCAATAAGAGTTCTGAGCAACAGGGCGAATTTGCCATGGAAGTTCAGGATGATCAACATATTCGTGATAATCTTTGGGTAGAGCAAGAGACTAAGACCAAAACTCTTGTTGCCGATAAGATTGATGTAAGAAAAGCATTTATTACGACGATCAATAAAGGTAGTTGCAATTTTGTAATCGATCATGCGAAGAAACCAGGATATAAACTTCGTTATACCTGCATGGAGGGTCCTACCAAGGATGTCTTTGTGCGTGGTAAATTAAAAAATGGTGATACTATCACACTTCCAGAAGAATGGGAGTGGTTGGTGCATCAAGATACAATCACAGTGAATCTGACTCCTATTGGAGCTCCTCAGATTTTATTTGTGAAAGGGCAGCAGGGAACAACAATCAAAGTTGGATCACACTCTGCTCTTCCAATTAACTGCTACTATACAGTCTACGGTGAGAGGGCAGATACTCCTAGGGAACCTAACGTTTTCCCTGCCGAAGATCTTTTAACTGATAAATTTGTAGGACAATAGGAGGTAAATTATGCCACATGGAGGATGTCAGGGACTATACGGAGATCCCGAAGCAGGTTGCGGTGGAGGTTCATGGCAACAGAACAGCACATTTGGTGCTGCTGACGATAAAGAGGAAGATTGTTGTAATCCAATCTCTGCTCACTTAAAAAATGGTTTGTTTGAGGTAAATTTGGAGGTTGAAGGTGTCACTACATGTCCCACATTCATTGGAAATTTGACAGGAAATGCCACCTCAGCAAAAGGCATTGGAGGTGCATTTGATATTCCTAACCTGAAAAAACCAGGTTGGAGAGTTCGTCATGTCATTCCCGAAGGTCCAGAAGCTGGTATCTATGTAAGAGGAAGAATCAAAGGACATAATAAAATCTATCTTCCTGAGTATTGGCAGGGTCTTGTTGACACAGAGTCAATCACTGTAACTTTAACTCAAATTGGATCATCTCAGGATCTTATTATTGAGAGTATCGATTGGGGTAGAGTTGTGAATCTTAAATCTGGAAATGGATGTGAGATTGATTGTTTCTATGAGGCATGGGCAGCAAGACATCTTGATCCACTAAACCCAGATGAAAAACTGCACGTTGAATATGAGGGTAAATCTCCTGATGATTATCCCGGTGATAAGAGCAGATTCTTGGTCGGTGGATGGGACTATGACAGACGAGATCCTGTCACAGGGGAGCGTGTGCAATCCTGATCATCTATGCTATAATACATAGGTACAGCAAGGCACCGACCCATGCACGAAGACGACTATCTCAGCAGAGTTGTGGTTGACACTTCATCCCGCAAGTTCAATCTATACAGCGAGAGTGGTGACCAGAAGGTCATTGAGTGCGATAGCATCGAAGAGTTCATGGGAGTCCTTGAATTCTGTCGTGAGATCCTTGATGATGACGTTCTAGCATTTGCTGGTCCACTTGTAGCCAGTGATAATTCACTTTGAGTTTGAAAAATAGGCGATAAAAAATTCCAGCAAAAAATCGCCCTATTACTTTTTATGAACAATTACCCAGACAAACTTTATGCAGAAATACTGTATTTTTACGAATGGAACAGTTTACAGTTGACGAATTCCAACGAAATTTTGATGCACTTTTTGAAAGGGTTGAAAACGGAGAAAGTTTTAAAATCACTTCCGAAGACGGAAAAGCAGTAGTTATCGTTCCAATTGTTTCTGAGGCAACAGAGTCAGATTGGGAAGATTTTTGGTATAACGAACAATCGCTCTGTGATATATGATAAATGAAACAGTTATTCATAGTTGACATTGGCAACGGTGAGTGCGTAACTCATGATGGATATATTCAGATTGGTGTCTTCGATCATTCTGTTGAAAAACATATTGAGTTGAGTAATGCTATCTGTGGTGATAATCCTATTGACTGGCAAGTGACATACTGGATGCCAGACATTTGGGCAAATAGATATAAGAGAGTATCATTTCAAAAAACTGAAAAGAAGAATGAAGGTTCACCTAGAACTGATAATGCTGCTGATAGTCGTCCAAGAGATTTCCCAGATCAAGCAACAAATCGATTAGAAAGAACGTTATGAAAAATACTTTAACAGTTGATGAAAATGGAATCCTAACTTTCCCCGATGAACTTATGAAAGAAACTGGTTGGAGGGAAGGAGATATGCTAGAATGGATTCCTAATGATGATGGTTCGTTTACTTTGGTGAAAAAATTATGGAAATAATTACGCCTCAGACATATATCGATATGAATAAGGAGTTTGAGGATGATAATATACCTTTTAGAATTACTGTCCCTACACAGGAAACAATTGATAAGTGGCAGTCACAACCAGCGCCACCCTATGAAACACCACCTCATATCGATATGGTTGCTGATATGTGGGCAGAGCATAATAGAATAGAGGAAGAACGTAAACTACAACTCGAACTTGATCTATGAACATAGCAGGTTTAGCAATTTGGTAAATGCACCGTTCTCATAAAGCGGTTAAAGTGGGTTCAACTCCCACAACCTGCATTTGGGAGTATGGTGGAATCGGTAGACACACCAGACTTAAAATCTGTTGAGCATTACGCTCGTGGGAGTTCAAGTCTCCCTACTCCTACTCGTCGAAGGCTAAATAACATATAGGAAAATTATGGTCGAAATAAAATGGGTCTCAGCAGACTTCAAAACTTCTTAAAGAACGCAAAGGGTAATATTTTATATGTGAACCCTAACGATTTAGATGCTACTGATAGCATTGAAAATCAAGGAAATTCACTAACAAGACCCTTTAAAACAATTCAAAGGGCCCTGATCGAAGCAGCAAGATTCTCGTATCAATCTGGTCTTGACAATGACAGGTTTGGACAGACTACGGTTCTGATATATCCTGGCGATCATGTTGTAGATAATAGACCAGGATTGATCCCTTATGACGATGGGACTGCCACAGCAAAATATAGAAATAGGAACGGTGCATCTGGACTGGTGCTTTCACCGTTCAACCTAACTTCTAATTTCGACCTTTCTGTATCAGATAACGATCTCTATAAACTTAATAGTATTCATGGTGGTGTAATCATCCCAAGAGGAACCTCTTTGGTTGGTTTAGACCTGAGAAAAACTAAGATTAGACCGAAATATGTTCCTGACCCCTCTAATGACGCTATTGAAAGGAGCACTCTATTCAGAGTAACTGGTGCTTCATATTATTGGCAGTTCAGTATTTTTGATGCTGATCCTAATAGCACTGCATATAAAGATTACACGAACAACATCTTTGTTCCTAATTTCTCTCACCATAAACTGACTTGTTTTGAATATGCTGATGGTGTAAACAACGTTGTCATTAATGATGGTTTCCTGGATATTGCAACAGGAAGCACTGATCTCGAAATGTTCTATCAGAAGGTCTCTGATGTATATGATGATGCAACTGGTAGACCCATTTCTCCTGACTATCCTGCTGGAAACTTAGATATTCAACCTAAGATTGATGAATATCGTATTGTTGGTTCAAAAGGTGCCGAGGTTGGTATCTCCTCTATCAAGGCAGGTGATGGTGTAACTGCAACTACAACTGTTACAGTACAAACGACATCCTCAATTAAGAGTGTTGGTATTGATGTTGATACTCCCATCAGAGTTAGTGGTGTAACAGCAGCTGGATATAATGGCAACTTTGTTTGTGCTGGTGTTACAAGCACAACGGAATTTACATATACTTTGTCAAATGCTCCTCCTATTGCCTTAGAAAACCCCACAAATGCTAATGTTAACGTTGTTGTTGACACTGTAACTTCTGCATCACCATACATCTTCAATATCTCTCTGAGATCAGTGTTTGGTATGTGTGGAATGCACGCTGATGGCAATAAAGCCACTGGATTTAAATCCATGGTTGTTGCACAATTTACGGGTATTGGTCTACAAAAAGATAATAATGCTTTTGTAAAATACAATGCTGCAACTGGATCATATGATGATGCAACTACAATTGCAAACTTATCATCTGACTCACGTGCAGTTTATAAACCAGATTATGCAAACTTCCATATCAAGTGCTCGAATGATTCTGTTTTACAGTTAGTTTCGATCTTTGCTATTGGTTATGCTCAACACTTCGTCGCTGAGTCTGGTAGTGACCAATCTGTTACTAACTCAAACTCTAACTTTGGTGCAAAAGCTTTAATCACTTCTGGATTCAAGAAGGACGCATTTGCTAAGGATGACGTTGGATATATTACTCATATTATTCCACCAAGAGAAATTGAAGCAGCAAACACATCTATTGAATTTGATGCGGTTGATGTGCATCAAACCGCAGTTGGTGTTGGATCAACTGGTAGATTATATTTTTATAACAAAAATAATGTAGCAGATAAACCTTTAAGTGTTATTGAAGGTTATAGAATTGGTGCTAAGGTAAATGAAGAGCTCAAAGCTCAGTTGAGCGTTGGCGGTACTGTAACAGAGTACGCAGCAAGAGTTACGATGCCTGTTAATGGTATCAGTACAACACAATTTACATCTATTAAAGAGTCATTTGTTGGTAACTCTATTGGATTCAATAGTATTACCTCCAATATTATGACTCTGAAAGGCAACCATAGTTTCATTAATGGTGAAACTATTCGTGTCATTTCTGATGATGGAGCACTTCCTGATGGTTTGAGATCCAATAGAATTTACTTTGCAATTACAAAAGAAAATGCTAATGCCGGATTTACTGGCGAAAATCAAATTCAAATTGCACCATCATTAAACTCTGCTCTTTCTGCTGAACCAATTGGTATCAACAGTTTGGGTGGTAATTTAAGAATTGAATCCAGAGTATCTGATAAGACCTCTGGTGATATTGGTCACCCAATTCAATATGACACCTCTGTAAGTCAGTGGTTTATTAATGTTTCTGGATCTACAACTGATAACAGTTTACATGGTCAGATTGTTGGTCTTGGAACTGCTAACCTGGGTGAGGCTACACCTAGAACGTTTATTACAAGAAGACAGGATGATAGAGCACTGCTAGACACAGTGTATCGCGCCAGATATGTAGTTCCTGCTGCATCTGGTATTACATCTGCTAGACCACCTGTCGATGGTTATGTTCTTCAACAGTCTGGTAGTACTTCTGCCTCAACTGATGCAGAGGTTCAGGTATTATATGCACCATCTGCTAAGACACTTGGTAATGTTAGTGATTTGAGGAACCCTTCCTTCATCTCTACTTGTACATATACTTCTCCGTTTGCTTACATTGACACAGAAAAATCTCACAACCTGACAGTGGGATCTAAGGTCAGTCTTTCTAATATCACCAGTGCTAATAATACTACTGGTTTAGCTGGCACTGGATTTAACAGAGACTATACTGTTGTTGGTGTTTCTAGCGCAAAACAATTTGTTGTTGGTCTAAACACAAGTCCTGGTGCATTTACTAATGCTACCAATGTTAGAGGAACTTCTTTACCAAGATTTAACATATTTAAAACCAATGAAACTCTGAGTCTTTACAGATCCAGAGAGGTAAGTAGATATCAAACTGGCCAGCAAGATGGTATCTATCATCTATTGTTAACCAAGAGTTCTATTGCTCCAACCTCTGCACCATTCAGAGGTGACAAATATAATCAGAATATTCAGTTCTTCTATCCCCAAACAAATAGAGATAATCCTGTCTCTGATGCAACTCCAACCAAATCACATGCTCTAAGGAGTCCTATTGGTGAAGTTACGGTTGATAATCCTCAGAGTAGTTTAACAAAAGAAACAGAATACAGCAGATTAACTGAATTTGGTAATTTAGTTGGACTTGGTGTTACAGACATCCAATCCAATAGTGCTGGCACTGCACATACAATCTTTACAAAGATTGATCATGGTCTAAACAGAATTGTATCTGTAAGTATTGCAAGTAGTGGTGGAAATTATGGCGTTGGATCTGGTATCACTGAAAGATATTACAACGCTATGCTTGTTGGATTTGCAGGATCTACCGTAGGTAAGAATGCTACTGCTAGGGTAACAGTTGAACCTGCTGGTGGTATCAGTGATATTAAGATTATTGATGGTGGTTCTGCATATGGTGTTGGCAACACTGTTACAATTAGTCATCTTCCTAAATTAGCTGGTCAAACAGACGCTGTTCTTCAAATTCAGAAGATCTATGATGCAACTAATGAAGTCTTAGATATTCAGGGTATTAGTTCTGAGGGATATAAGTCTCATAACACTCTGTATAGAATTTCTAGTGTTCCTATTGGACAAGACAGAAACATCAATGTAGTATCTTCTACCATAGTTGGGGGAGCAAATACAATTGGTATTGGATCTGCATCGTGTGAAGACGCGATTATCCTTAATGGTGGTTTAAGTGTTGCTGTATCTGGATTTAGTTATGATGCTGGATCTGGTATTGCTACATTTGCCACAATTGATAAACATGGTCTGAGTGTAGATAATAAAATTAAAATTAGCGATGCATCTAGTTCCTTATACAATGGTGACTTTGTTGTTAAGAATATCATTGGATTAACATCATTTACTGCTGCAATCGGTGCTGGGACAGTCACTCCTGCCACAGGAACAGCAAAAGTATTAAGACACTCTCTGTCATCTAACGGTGGATTTGTCACAGGTGATGATGAGAACCTTGATGGTCGCATGACGTATAATTATGCAGGCATTACGACTACATTGTCTGCTGCTATTAATAATACAACTTCGACTAACGTTTCTATTCAAGGTATAGAAACAACTGACTTTGAAGTTGGTGATTTTATTCAAGTAGACGAAGAATTGATGCGTATTAAGTCAACAACTGCTACTAGCAGTGTTGATGGTTCATCTGCTGCTCCTTCGAATCCAATCAGTGTATTCAGGGGCATCTTTGGAACAAAAGCAAATTCTCATCTCATCAATAGTGTTGTCAGAAGAGTTAAGTGTTCTCCTGTTGAACTTCGTAGAAACTCCATCATTCGTGCATCTGGTCACACATTTGAATATGTTGGATTTGGTCCTGGTAACTATTCAACTGCCCTTCCAGAAAGAAATGACAGGAGATTATCTCCTCAGGAAGAACTTTTAGCACAATCAACAAAACTTGATGGTGGTCTAAACGTCTACACCGGCATGAATAACGATGGAGACTTCTTCATCGGTAATAAGAAAGTTAGTTCCGCCACTGGTCAGGAAGAGGTGTTTGATTCACCAATTCCATCTGTTACTGGTGAGGATGTTACTGATACAGGAGTCAGTGTTGGTTTTGACGTTCTAACTCCACTTGAAATTACCATTTCTCGTTCTATCAAAGTTGAAGGTGGACCTGATGGTAGTATTATTTCTGAATTTGATGGTCCTGTTATCTTCAACGATAAGATTACCTCTACTTCTTCTAGTGGATTAGAAGCAAACTCCTTGTTCCTACAAGGTTCAACCACTGTTTCTAGAAACTACTCAGTTGGTGTTACTCAACCCACCTTAGCAGGTAACACAGGTGACGTTGTATTCAATGCAAACCCAACTAAGGGTGGATATATTGGATGGGTTTACACTACCGATAATGATTGGTTTACCTTCGGCAATGTAAGTGCTTCTAAAACTGAGAATGCTGGTCAATTTGATAGAATTGGAATTGGTACAACAACTGCTGGTAGTGCAGAGTTCTTCATCAATAGTGGTGGTAGACCAATTGTAACTGTGGGTGGTTCATTTGGCATAGGCACAACAATGCCTCAATATGAACTCCACGTCGAACAAAACATCTACGCTTCTGGGTTTATTACTGCTAGCACATTCCTCTATGGTGATGGTAGATATATTTCTAATCTACCAACAGATTCTAAGTGGGATGCTACTGAAACTGCATCTGGTGCAAAATCTGGTATCTACACTGGCGGAGAAGCAGGTGATATCTTTGTTGGTATTGGAACCACTACTCCAACTGCACTGCTGACTGTTGGAGTTGGAACAACCACCACTAATAAAGCATTTGTTGTTCAAGATTCCGGTGGAATCGAACTGATTGGTATCACTACCACTGGAAGACTTGGTATTGGTAAAACCAATCCACAAGCTCTCTTAGATGTTAATGGTCAAATAATCTGTAACCAGTTTTCCCTATCCGGTGTCGGTACTATCAACGCTGGTATCATCACTGCAACTAATACTCTTAGAGCTGGTGTTGGTGGCACTGTATTCCATGCTTCTGGTTCAAATGTTGGTGTTGGAACCGTTACTCCAAGAGCAACCCTTGACATTGATGGTAGCACAAGATTAAAAACTTATTTTGAACCTGTTCCAACTGTTGCACCAGTTGCTAACGTAGTTAGTATTGATCTTTCACAGGCACAAACGTTTAATGTTAACGTTACATCTGCTGTAAACTCTCTTACTATTCTAAATCCTTCTAGTGAATCATCTTCATTCACACTTAAAGTGACGCAAGATGGAACTGGCGGGTATTCTGTCGGTATAGATACCTTTAAGAATAGTGGTGGTGCTGCTATTCCTGTTTATTGGTCTGGATCTGTGATTCCAATTGTTACTACAACTGCCAACAAAACTGATATTTACTCGTTCATTACATTTGACGGTGGTTCATCATTCTACGGTGTATCAGGAGGACAGAATTTCGGATGAGTCCCTTAGCATTTCATCGAAAACTACAAACGAAAGTTAGGTTAAATTCTCCCATACTTTCCATAGTCACACAACCTGTATCAAGTGGGTCCATTGCCAACCTTGGATCCACTTCATTCACTGGCCTAGCAACAGTTACCTTCCCAACAACTACCGGGATAGGAACAATTGGTTATGAATGGAGAGATGAGAGTGGTGTTATTGGTGTTGGCCCTCAGTTAACGTTGACTAACCTAACTGCTGTAAATGATAATGGCAGAGAGATATTTCATCGTGCAATTTATTATCCAGACACTACAAGGATTGGTATTCAAACCTTTGAACCTGGTGCAAGTAATTCACCATTAGATTCTGATTCAGTTACTTTGAATGTGAGATCTGTTATAACATTCTCTCAACAACCAGATTCTGATGACAATTAGTAAAATTTTCTCAAAAGGCACTATTATTGCGATCACTGCCAAAGCAGAAATTACTGCTTTTGATGCCAATCTACTTCAATATAGTTGGAGAAGGGATGGGGTAGTTGTTACTAGTGTGCTTACATCTGGAACTGCAACATTAATCACATCAACAGCTGGAACTTATGATGTAGTTGTTTCTCACCCCAATGCAGACACGATTACATCTAATAGCTTTAATCTTTCTTATAGAGAACCAGAAGATATTATTAGATTGATTTATCAAACAGGTGGTTTTGCTAATATTGATGCTAACACTGGTAATTTTACATCTTTTCAGGTAATTGATTGGAATATTGCTGAAAAAGAATTTGAAATGGGTACTGGTGTACAAGATGCTATTGATTATGGTAACCCATCTGGTGGTTGGTGGAGAGTATTTGCAAAGGAAAAAGATCTAAGTTTAGATGTTACCCTCAGAGGATCTTGTGGTGGCAATAATTTAAATTCAAGAACTTCTGGACAGGGTGGAACTGGAACTTTAAGAAGAACTTTTGAAACAAATCAATTATATACTCTTAGAATTGGTGACAGGAGATCTGGTGCAGATAATGATGTCCAAGTTAATGGACCCAATGGTGGTAGAACTTTTGATGGTAGTGGAAACTTTGGAGGTGGACAAACTTACATGAAACGTGGTGGTACTCTTGTCGCTGTTGCTGGCGGCGGTGGGGGATCTGCGACAAATGCTGATGGTGGAGATGGTGGTGGATTCAATGTAGCAGGAGAATCTGGACAAGGAAATGGAAGATCTGGTGGTAGAGTTGTAAATCCTGGTACTCAGAGTTACTCTGGATATCCAAGAAATTTTGGTGTTAAGGGTATGTCCAGATGTGGTTTAGATGCAAGAAATGGAGCATTATTATGCACCTTTGAAAATGGTGCATCGGATGGGCAGAACAATGGTGGATGGGGTGACAATAATGGTGGTGGTGGCGGATCAGGTCTTGAAGGTGGTCATGGTGGAAGATCTTCTAATGAAGCTGGTTGTGGTGGATCAGGTTGGGCAAGTAGTGCTGTAACAATTTTATCCGCTTCATTAGGTGGCGGTGGACAAGATCATAATGGTAGTGTTAGAATCAGACAAACTGGATTTAATAATTATATCGTTCAGTGGTATCATACTACTGGGGTAAGAAGAGGTCTTATACCAACATTTAACTTGACTAATAATGGTAACTTTACTGCAACAGTGACTCCACAAAATGTTGGTTTTGAAACTAATCAGGGACCAGAGTCTAGCAAACATTACTTAGTTGAATTTGAAGAACCATTCTTAAATACAGCATATAATACTACTTTCACTTTTATTGGAGATTTAACTGCTGCGGGAGCACTGGAACCAACCTTTACCCCAATCATATTTGATAAGCAAGCTGGATCGTTTAGAGTTAAATTTGCAGATGCTGATGGAACACCTCATATTAGAGAGACAATCTTCAAAGTACAACCAGCATAAATAAGATATAAGACTGGGGGGAAAGTGAACTCCGATGGCAATTAACAAGAATTTTGTTGTCAAGAATGGTTTAGAGGTCAATGATGGCCAAATCTTTGCCAATTCTGCGAGTAATAGAGTTGGTATTGGTAGTACATTACCCACAGTCGAACTTGATGTTCAAGGTGCCATTGCGGCGACGGATGTAGTTTCTTCTCTTTTGAGAATTACTGGATATTCGACGCTTCCCCAAGTCACAGTAAATAACAATATGGTTATTAGTGGTATTACCACTGGTAATCATTTAAATGTATTAGGTATATCTTCGTTATCAAATTTTAGAGTTGTTGGTGTATCAACCTTTGAGAATGACGTTAACCTTGATGGTAACGTTAATGTAACTGGATTTACAACGTTTGTAGGTTTAACCTCAATCGCTGGAAACTTAAAGGTTTCAGGATTCTCAACATTCACTAATTATATTGATGTAACAGGCGGTGTCAATGTAGTTGGCACGGTCACTGCAACTGCTTTTGATGGATCTTTCTCCGGTACTGGTATTGCTATCGGTATTCAATCTGGCGGCACTGTTGTCAGCACAGCAACATCAACAATCAATTTCGATATATCAAACTCCACAGTTGCGTTTGAATCGAGTGATGGACTAGCAGGAATTACCACTGTAAGCATTACGCCTATTGGTGTATCACTGGGTCTTGCTATCGCATTAGGCGGTTAAACCATTATAACTATTACAAAGGATCAAAAAAATGGCCGAGTCATTTGCAAACAAATCATTAAGAAGAGTGGGTGTAACCTCATCGGTTCACACAGCTTCGGTTGGTGTTGCTACCGATAGAATTACTAACATTTCAACGTTTAACGTTGCTGTTGGTGCCCTGGTTGATAGTAACTTTTTTATTGGTGGAACTCGCGTTCTAGCAGTAAATGTTGCTTCAAACTTTGGTGTCGGTGGATCCGTTACAGTAGACTCAAATTCCAATAATGTTTCTGCTGCAACAACTCAAACTGTTGGTTTTAATAGTGTTACAGCAATTGATACTCCCTCTGACAAGTCTATTTTAATTGGCGGGACGCTGGCTAATAATACATCTAGTCAACTAAAGGCATCTATTATTCTGTCACAACAAAATAACGAGCATATTAACGTTATTCATGACGTTCCGATTCCTGCTGGATCGAGTCTAGTTTTGTCTGATGCAGGTAAATTAGTTGTTGGTATTGGAAGCACATTATCACTTGCGGTTAATGCTAATCAGGGTGTTGACGTTTCAATCAGTCTTCTAAGAGGGGTATCCTGATATGGCAAAGGTCGGATACGTTGGCAACACGCCAAATTCTAGTTCTGTTATTATTGCAAGGCAGATATATAATGTCTCTGCGAGTGTAGGATTAGTAACTTTTACTTCAACGTATCAACCAGGATATGTTGATGTATATTTAAATGGTGTTCGTTTAGTTGATGTTGTAGATTATTCTGCGGCAGATGGCACTCATATCAATCTTAGCACTGATGCTGTGGTAGGAGATGTTATTGAAGCTGTTTCATATAAAGCATTTAATGTAACTGATAAAAGAATTGGTATTAGTTCTGATGGAATATTAATTGGAACTGTCGATGCTCTTAATTTTGTTGGAGCTGGTCACACTTTTGTTACTAATGGTTCAAGTATTAATTGTAGTATCACTGGACCACAGGGCGCACCGGGTGTTGGTCGCACTTGGGCTACCTATGATGGTTTAACTGGTGTTACAACATCAAAGAAAGTAAGGATATCAAATAATTTAGAAGTTTCTGGTGTAACAACATCAACTGGTGGATTTGTTGGTGCTTTGACTGGTAATTCAACAGGATTAACTGGCAGCCCAAACATTACAGTTGGAACCATAGGATGTGGTAACGTAACTTCGACTGGAAGTATTACTGGTGCCACCGGATCATTTACTGGTAATGTATCAATTGGTGGCACATTAACTTATGAAGACGTAACCAATATTGATGCTATTGGTATCATTACAGCAAGAAGTGGTGTATCAATTGGAGATTCAATCTTCCACACTGGTGATAGTAATACTGCTATTAGGTTCCCTGCTGTTGATACATTTACAGTAGAGACTGCTGGTAGTGAAAGACTTCGTGTAGATTCAAGTGGTCGGTTACTAGTCAACAAAACAGCGAGTACAAGTAATAATATTGGAGGGATTGGTTATGCAAACGTAGCTCAAATTGAAGGTGCAGCTGTTGGTGCAGGATTGAACGTTAGCAATACTGCCGAAACTGCGAGAATAAACATCACATGGAAAGAAACTGAGTCTGGTTTAAGTAATGGAGATAAATTAGGGCATCTATCATTTGGAGCAGGAGTTGCTAATGCTGTTGAGAGAGCAAGAATAGAATGTAATGCAGAGACCACCGATGGCAGCAATAAGCGTGGAGGACAATTAACGTTCATGACTTGTGCGGATGGTGGTCACGAACCAGCAGAAAGAGTTCGTATAACTAATGCTGGTCTTGTTAGAATTCCTGATAATGGTAAGTTCACTGCTGGTGCTGGTGATGACTTACAGATTTATCACGATGGGACTGGTTCGTATATTACTAATACCACAGGGGAACTACAAATAAGCGGCGGAGGATCTACATTATTCATTCAAGGTGTTACTAATGAGAACGCTATTAAGGTAGTACCAAATGGTACAGTAGAACTTTACTATGACAACTCCAAGAAACTTGAAACCTCAGCAACTGGTGTCACAGTAACTGACACAGTCAGCGACTCAATCGGTCCACTGAGAAGACTTGGAATTCATGCAGGTGCAGGCGTCAATATTAGTCTTACAGCTGGACACGCAGGTTATTTAAGCAGAATGACTGCTGGTGGTACAACAGTAACTGTTCCTGCAGATACATTGACAGCAGGTGATATGTGCAGTGTTTTTAATGCCTCAACAGGTAATGTATCTATTGCGCCAGCAGGAGGAGTTACGATGTATAACTCTGCTGACGGTTCAACAGGAACCAGGACATTAGCCGCAAAAGGTCTAGTTACCATTCTTTGTAGTGGTACTAATGAATTTATTATTACAGGTACGGGGTTAAGCTAATGATGCAACAAATGTTACTTGGTTATGGTGGTAGTGCTGATCCT
>TARA_R110002020_G_scaffold90584_7_pt1 | contig 37686 bp, 24 predicted proteins | sample TARA_R110002020 | Tara Oceans TARA_R110002020 (sample SAMEA4396489) | marine metagenome | biome: Westerlies Biome; feature: [MES] marine water layer (ENVO:01000295) within the mesopelagic zone...; material: water (ENVO:00002006), including particulate matter (ENVO:01000060) such... | reverse complement strand
TATTATTAACTGGGAATATGATAATTTAAACCAAAACAAAGATGAATAAATGGAGAATACCACGTAAGATTAAAAAAAGGAGAAAGTTACTTCGTTTAAAATGGGCTGTAATGTATACAGAACCTATGCCCTTAGATAAATATTTAAAAGAATATCCAAAAACACCAAATGAATGTTTCACTTGGGACATACAAAAACCAAAACAAAGATGAGTAAAATTAGAAACTTTATATGGTGGTGTAGGAATTATCCTGAAATTGTATTGTTAAAGTTTAAAACATTATTAAAACCAAAACAAAGATGAGTAAACTAGATAAAAAAACACAAGGTAAAGTAAATACCATTATATCTGAGATAGAAGAATTTATGTTTGAATTTGGCATGACATTAACTGATAAATCATCTATGTTAAGTTACTTTTCAGCAGTAATATGTCAATTAGATACAGATATTGCTATTGAGGTAATGGAGCATTTTGGTGAAGAAGGGAAACATCAAGCAACGGCAATTAAAGTAAATTATGGATACTAAACCAAAACAAAGATGTGTAAACTGCTCATAGGAATAGTAATAGGGTTACTCTTAACCAGAAAGCGGAGCAAGTACATAAAAACTAGATTCGGATGGGTAAAGAGTACGAAATAGACTGGAGTAATGTTAGAACATTCCATGATCTTAGAGCTTTAATGAAAGCCCTTCATAAATCTGTTGAGATAAACGATAAAGAAACTTATCAAATACTAAAAGAAAAGAAGATAATTAAAATTAAAGATGAGAGAAAGTCTGAAAGAAACTATTCTGAGGACAATTGACGACTTAGATATTTTCTACAAATACCTGGGAGGACACATTCCACTAGGCAAAGCTATTAAATCTCCATTAAGAGATGAAAAGCATCCATCATTCAATATTTACAGAGCTAAAAACGGAAGAATATATTATAACGATTTTGCAGGTGATAGAGGCGATTGTTTTGATTTTGTTAAAGAGCTTCATGATTGTAATTTTAAAGAAGCCATTGAAATCATAGCAGGAGATTTTAGTATATCAAAAAGATCTTCATTAAAAAGAAAGAGAATAGTAAAAATACCAAAGCTTATAATTACCAAAAGAAAAGAAGTTGCATGCAACCTTAGACCGATAAAGTACAATGAATTAACTTATTGGAACTCTTATGGCATATTAAATGAATATATGCAAGAATACGGTATATGGGGTGCTCAAAGCATTAAGTTTGGAAATGCTCCAGAAATACTACATACAGAAGACGATCCTTTATATGTAATAACTTACCAAAGACATCCAGATATAGATGGGCCGGTAAAGTCGTATAGACCACTTACAAAACGAAAATCTGATAGATTTAGGTCTAATATTATTGCTGGTGATATATATGGATTGCATCAGCTCAAAGAAGCAGGAAGACAATCTGTGGCTTTGATTTGTGCAGGACAAAAGGATGTGGTATCTTTATATGCTAACACAGGAATTAGGGGAATAGCGTTGAACTCAGAATCCTCAATTCTTCCAGTGCAACAATACATGGATCTCCGACAGTATTCGGACAGATTTGTTGTGTGTTATGATAATGATAAAACTGGAGAAGAGAACATGGATAAGCTCTCTCAGCAGATTGGAATTCCTGCATTTAGAATTTCAGAGTTTACAAGTCATAACGACATAGCTGATTATTTTAAGCATGGAGGAACAAGAAAACAATTTATTCAAAGGTTATCAGAAACTTACAAAAGGAACACTGTTAAAAGTTAATGGAATAGCACTAGAAATAGTGGGTGTTTGGTGGTTAGGAGATGAATATCATGGATTTGATATGGCTGCAGCTACAGCAACAGCAGAATTAAACAGTAGACGTAAAATTAAATTCATACTTTACAATAAATTAAAAACACTTAAAGTAGAGAAAATATGAAAAGGAATTTAGATAAAATACCGCAATCATTCAAAATATTAGCAAATGAGATTTTTGAGGAGATTGAAAAGCATCTAGGAATTAGTAGAAAGCAGCTATTATCACAGAGGAGAGACCATGAGATAGTGGCGGCAAGGTACATGGCAATGCAATTAATGGACTTGTCATTAGATTCCACATTAGGAACAATAGCAGGTTTAATTGGAAAAGATCATTCAAGTGTTGTGCATGGACTAAAAGAACACAAAAAGCTTTATCAAGAGAATTATAGAAACTACATGTATAAGTTTGATAGAATAAGAATACGATTTAAGAAAAGGGAGTTAACCCTGATAGATGCAATAAATATTGTGTCTCAAAAACAAGAAATAATATTAGAAGAAATAAAATTCATGTCCACATCAATAAGGAATTTAGAATATGAAATTAAGAAGCAAAATCAAGTTGAGTCAAACAACAATAAAGGAATTCCTGAAAGAGGATTATTGCCCCTTAAAGACCAAGGAAATATACTTGGAGAGAAACGTTGAGAGTGAGCCCACTTTATCTATGCAGAAAGGGATTTATTTCGAAACCCAATGTATAGGATCTGGAGTTCTAGGAAAAAAGCTAGACGATTTACCTAGATTAAAAAATGGAAATAAAAATGCTGATCATCAGAGGATAGACATGCAGGTTATGGAATTTAAAAATGTTCTGAACCATCATACTATCACCATAAAAGACACACAAGTAAACATGAAACACAAGGTTAATAACCGATTGTTTCTGGATGGTACTGCCGATATAATAGGTTCAATTTATGATGAAGAATTTGGAATGATTGATGAAGCTATAATAGACTTAAAGCTTACAGCAAATATCTTTTCTCAATTTGGAGATTATTGCTGGCATTTTCCAGCTAATATGAATCATACACAAGCTCAAATGTATAGCTTTCTTTATGAGCAAATAAATGGAGTTGAAGTTCCTTTCTACTACTTAGTATTTGATTACAAGCCGGAGCCTGGATACAAGATTATTCGTAAAAACATAAAGCCAATAGATAAACACGAACTCAAAGAATCGGTAAGATCTACTGTAGAAAAGATAGACTATCACGATGAAACAGGCTGGAGAACTAAGCCTAATTACGAGAATTGTAAAACCTGCCCATTAAAGGACAAATGTCCTGATTATAGTAAGGCAAAGAAAATAGAAATAATATAACCAAAAAAGAACTAATTATGAAAGTAATAAAACTAAACAAAAATCAATTAAGCGAATTAATAAAAGAAGACAATCTTCTGGAGTTTAATAGGGAAATTCAGCCTAGACACGTTTTGAAAATGACAAATTCTATACAAAAATGTGGGGTACTTAGACTTCCGGTTATAGGTGATATTTCGTCTTTTGATAAAAGAAAAATGACAATCATAGATGGACAGCACTTAATATCAGCAGTAGCAAAAGACCCAAAAACAACAGGTCCCATTGATTGTATTCTTAAAAAATACAAAAACAAAAGAGAGGTAATTTCAGATATAGCAATACTAAATAACACTCAAAAAACATGGAATGACGAAGACTATTTATATGCATGGTATAAATTCGGAAAAGACAACTTAGAGTATTATTTAAACTATAGTGAGCTATATAATACATATCAAAACTTTGAAGGAATACCATGTTCATTTATGGTCGATCTTTTTGCACTAAGCAAAGACGATTTTAAAGAAGGAGAGCTAGAGTTTAGAGATAAAGATTTTTCAATGAAAATTTTACAAATATGCTTTAAACTAAAAGAAGAATTTAATAAACCAGCACACACTCTACATGGACTAAGAATGTGGTCTCAAAACAGGCATTTTGTAGAAAAAAGAAAAATAGATTATACGAAATTAGAGTCCAGACTGATGGACACTCTCAGAAACACAAACGTAAACAAATTCAATGGAAGAGATGATTTTAGGGAATTTGTAGAAAGAGTTTACACTAAACTTTAAAAACAATTTAAAAGGAGGACTGATTATGAGATACGAAACGCCAACCGATGCAATTTTTCAGGAAATGAAAGATGCAGCAACAGAGATTTGGAAAACTTACGACAATGAATTTGGTTATGTTGATGAAAAGCTAGAACGCATTAACAGCTTCGGAAACATTCAAGATAACGCAATGGTGTTCTATCGTATGTTTGATTTTAGCAACCAAAACATAATGAGAAGCAAGCTGTCAGATGAAGCCCTAACATACATTCAACAAAACCAATAAAACGAACTAAAGGAGGACTGATTATGGATAAAGAAAACTTTACGATAACAATAAACATCACCTGTGGAAAGGATGATGAACGTGGACTTCAACTTTCACTTAATGAAGTGGTTGAAAAAATCAACGAAGGGTATTTAAGTGGGATGGATGGAAACGAAGATGAGGAATACACATTTGGTGTACATAAAATGGATGAAGATTCTCCACCTCTTTTAGTGTTTAAAGAAAAGGCATCAAGATTATTGGGTAGGCTTGAAGACCTTCTTGACCTTTTTAATGATGATGGAGACACTTCTGAAACAAGTCAAAAATTATTATTACAGCAGGCAATAAATGAAGTTAGTTATGCTGTGAATGGGACGGTTAAAGGTGATTTTAAAAAGGAGGACTGATTATGGCATACGTAGTAACAAGTACAATCAACGATGATTTAGAAGTGTTTGAACACTTAGATGAAGTTGATGAATATATGGACACTGAGCTAGAACTAGCCAATGTAAATGAAATAAAAAATCCCTACACTAAATCGGAAGACTTCACGGTAGATGAAATAGAATTTATCTGGAACCACAATATTAACAACGAAATATGGAGCTCAAAAGTTAGTGGGGAAAAATATTTAATACCATACGATCAAGAAACAAAAGAATCAAGATTCGATAAGGCAACTAAATTGAAATAAAATGGGAGGAACTAAACGTACAGTAGAAGATATACAAGCTAGCATATCAGCAGCTTTAGAAAGATTAAAAGATGTACAAGAGAGGGGCGATGAAGCCATTTCAGAATGGGATCTTCGTAATGGATATGATGCTGATTTCTACCTCAATCGTGTTCCGATTCTCGCTAATCATGTAGCATATCATGAACGAGAACTCCAGGAGGCTAATAAAAATGGGGTTCAAAAATCACTATTCTAGATATGAAAGCTAAATACTACACACCAGAGACAAAAGAGCTAAAAGAAATATACACCCCTTATCAATACAGATACAATTACAAAAACTCTAGCAAGGAATGGCTAGACATTGAAGAAGAGGATTACTACGACAGACTGTTGTCAGACCATATTCAGGTAAGGGTTAAACACCTAGACCGTCCTGACATAGAAAGCCTTGAATGGAAGCTTCAATATTCAGAAAACACCATGTGGGACTACTATAAGAAAGAAGGAACGGATAATGTGCTTTATCACGATAAGAAAGATTTAATCACTAATGGCATTTGGATTAAATGGATGAATCATAACAATTCTCAATGGCATCCGTGTCGGTATATGCTGAAGAACAAATCAGAGTTAAACAAGTTAATGAAATTCAAAGGAATATGAGTATACAAGTTATAACAATAAAAAATAAGGATAGCCCTGAATCTACTAGGTGGATTAATAAAGAGGAATTGGATAATTACAACAACTTTATAAATGAACAGAGAAAGAAAGCCTATTATACAGATTTCGGTTCAGCCTCTTGGTATCTGGATAAAAGAAAGAAAAGAAAGGATATTAGAGATAATTGGAAGTTAGCTAAAATAATGGTTGGAAATACTGAAAAGATAGCTTGGGTAGACACCATAGAAACAACTAAAGCATATAAATGTGGTGAGTGGCACTCTAAAACATGGATGGAAATTAAAAACTACACTTTCGTAAGATGGTGTACATCATTTGATATGTAAATATAAACAATATGACAACAAAAGATAAATACTACACCCCAGAGGCTGGAGAGCTGACTATTGGAATGGAAGTAGAACTGCTACACTCCACAAACGGATGGGTTAAATATATTAATCCAGACATTAAGCCATTAGATGCTAATTCCCTTAAAGAAGGCGTTAGAGTAAAGTACCTAGACCGAGAAGATATAGAGAGTTTGGGCTGGGAATACTACAAAACCCATCCTGGCACGGAGGAGATGGAGTTTGAGAAAGGAGAGTATGAATTAACATACGACCCTAACTTTAGAGGTAAACAGTATTTAAGAATAGCTATGGAAGGAGACGTTACTTTGTTTTCGGGCACAATCAAAAACAAATCAGAACTAATCAACCAACTAAAAAGATGTGGGATATGAAAGATAAAGAAGTCCACACTGATATTGTTTTAAATGATAAAAATATGCCATTTATAACTTTAACAGAAAGCAAAGTTCCAAATACTTGGTATCATAACAAATCTAATAACCTATTTAGCCTAACATCAAAAGGGTTTAGGAAAATTAAAAAGGGAAACAAAAAAGTATTAATAAGAAAAGAATTGCTATGACAGATAAAGAAATACTACACAAAAACCCAATACAATACCTCAAAAAATTTATATAACTATGAGAAAACCATGTAAAGAATGCCCATTTTCCAGAGATAATAATCTAGAAGGAGATAATCCTGGAGGATCTGACCCAACTGTATATTTAGGACAAGCAAGAGGGCCTTTCTGGTTGGCTTGCCATTGTGATAGTAAATACAAAGGAAAAGAAAGCAAGTTCGAAGAAGTGGTACAATGTGCAGGTGCAGCAATATTTAGAGCAAATTCAAAGCAGCCTTATAAATTGCCAGATCAATTATTATCTTTACCTGAAAATCATGAAAAAGTTTTCTCTAGTGAAGCAGAACTTTTTGCTCATTATAAAGGGTATTCATTTGAGAAATGTCAAAGAATGCTTACACCAGAAGCTTTGGACAACTTGATGGTAAAAGAATTAAGAAAATCAGAGGTAAAAAGAATGCTATGAGCAACAAAAAAGGTAAAAAGAAGTCAGAACCCCATAGAATAATTTTAGTTGAAGGAGTAGGGCATAGATCGCTTTGTGATACATGCAAATACAAGCCTTCAGGAAAGATACCCCAGAGCAATGCTCAAGTAAGAGAGAAGCTGGATGAACAAGTTCACCAGTATTGTACCAAAAAAGCATTCTTCCCAGGACTTAATTGGGCGGATGGTACAGGAGAGATGTTTTATGATGTAGCAAAATGCGATGGATATGAAAGAGATAATAATCAGTGATCCTGGAGACGAAATAGAACACATAACTTTGCCGGCATGACTCCAAAACAAGAGCTTGAGGCAGAGCTGCAAATAAAAATAAAACAACTTAAAGAGCTTGGGCCTGTAGCACTAGGAATGAGTGAACAAGACATTAGAGATAGAAATATTCTACGTCATAAAATAGATATCCTCGAAACAAAACTTAAAGGTAAATCAAAAACTCACACCCCAGAGTTTAATGCCAAGATTACTAAATTCCGCAAATGAAAAAACCCCTTCCTTAATGGGAGGGGGCTTTTCTAACCAAAAATCTAAAAGGGTAAAATAACGTTGAACTAGACGTATATTCAAAGATATGAAATTTATCCTTTGATTACATCGATAGATAACAATTCAGCTGTAATTATTTCTGGAGCAACGGTGGCTTCTCCTGTTATTTTAATATCTAAAGGGAAATTTGTTGATAAATCTAAGCTTTCATTTAAAGTAAGAATAGAATTTAAATTTATCTCTTGAACATCAATAGATCCGAAAGCATCTGTAGCGTAACTTAGTGTTACAATATAATCAACATCAGCTCCAGTTCCTTTAGTAAATTGCCAATCAATAGTAATTCTTTTAACAAAACTCCCACCAACAGCCACACCTAAATCAACACTCTGAATCTCTTTAGTTCCGAAATAAACTTTAAGATTTTTTGCATTTGCTGTTTGAGAGGCTCCATCTAAAAGATTAGCTCCTGTTATGACAACCACTTGTATTCTTAATTTGTCAAAATTGTCTATTGAATAAACTCCAAAAGGAAGCTGATAAGTCATTAAATCAGTAACATTTGTTCCTGATGTAGCGGCTGGAGTTGAATTATGATAAAGAACCCTTGATCTTCTTTCTTCTAAACTAGATATTAAAGAATTTAATGCATCATTAGCAGCCTTTATTTGTGAAGGAGTAGCATAAAGAGATCCACCTGAGTCACTATCTGTTCCTGCATCAAATTGAGCTTGTGTTGCTTTTTTAACAAGACCTTGTATTAAAGATGTAGCTGCTGAAGAAATTTCTTTAAAAAAGGGAATAGATTCTAATAAATCCCTAAATGTATTTTCTTTGGGTTTATCGTCTTTAAGAAGTCTTGATTTGTCGTTTGTGGATGTAAAAAAATATCCTTTTTTTCTCTTAGTTGCCATTTTTTAGTTTATTATAAATGTTTGTTCAATTACCATATTTCCTATTCCTAAAGGACACTTTCCATCTTCATATATACCTATAGAAGACAGTTGTCTTTCAATATTACATCCATATTTTTTTCTAAAGTATTTGGACATACACTTAATCTTATATTTCTCTAAAACTGAAGCCATATTGGTGTCGGTACAATTTTCTGAATTAAGATTACCAGATTCCTCAATGCTTATTAACTGAAGATACACATCTAATAATTGGTAATCACCAATAAAGTTATAAGCATCTTCCGCCTTACCAGCCTTTCCAAAACATTCCGCTACTTCCGCATCTGATATCGCACAAAAGATTTTAGGCTGAATCTCACTCCAATTAACCATTGATATTGCATCAAGATTACCTATAACATCATCCCCAATAAGACCAACATCAAAAGTTGGTCCATTAGGAATATAGCAAGGTTTCTTTTTACATTCTGCACAATCAGTAAATGCTTTTAAATCATCAATAGTTAAATCCGATCTTCCACATCTACCAGTAGTATCTAAAGTGAGATCATAGCATATTCCTTCAAACTGAACAGTCAATCCTAATAAAGAACCAAAATCACCATCTATATAAATATCAGGTTTTAAAGAATCACAATCAGTAAGTTTATATACAGCCATATCTTAACAGTTTGTACAGCCTGTTCTGGTTCCTGATCCTAGCGATAATTGCTGACATAAACCACTACAGTCTTTGGTTAATAAATTAATCTTATCAATGATACTTTTAGCTTCACCTAAATAGTTTAGCTGTTCATCATCAAGAAGGGAAGAGCCTATATTGTGAAGTTTGTATTGTTTAGCTATTCCAATGTATGTGTAATACAACGGAATGAGCTTGTTAGCTTGTCCAGTAGCAAACTTTCGTAGCTTGACATTATCTTCATCACAAGATATGCAACATGGATCATCATCATCACAAAGCATTATTTCAGTAATAGCTCTTATACAAGAAAGAAGTTTGCATACCTCAAAAATAGCGAAACTGTGAATTAGAACAGAAGGCGTTCCTGGCTCATGAAGCTCAATAATATAAATCCCATCACCAGGGACAGTAAAGCCGTATGTATAATCAGTCATAGACCAAGTAGCTTGATCTATTAAAGTGTCTCCCTCAAGTTCACTAACAGTAACTAATAGTTCTGAAGTTGTAACAGTAGATGGACGATGAATATAGTAGTCATTACAATCATTTTTGTAAACACCTAAAGGTTCGCATACCTGATACTTTATTGTTGCCTCTACACATCCATCAACAGTGATAGTAACTGTATATGATCCAGGATTAACTAACATAACAGCGTTAGTTAATAAATCTAGTGTAGCTTGATCAGGAACACTATCATCAATATCAGCAACAACAGTTCCAGTTGAATCCTCAACAACATTAGTATTAATTAATATTGGGAATGTTGGAGCAACAAGAATACCTGTGTATTTGATATTAATAAAGCTATTCGGAGAATAACAATCAGGAGAACAGTCGTTATCTTTAATGACCACTTCCATATCACAACATTCAGATTCACAAGAACCATCATCTACAGTAGCTATAGGATCATAATTAGGAGAACTAGGATCTGTACATCCACAAACATCCTCACCTGCACTATAGATGTCTTTAATGGCATCACCCATGGTATGAACAAGAGATAGAGTTACACCTGAATCAATGCTTTTGTAAACCTCTAGTGTATACCCAAAGAACCCAACACCTAAGTCATTAAAAAATACAGCAGAACGATCAGTTACAGGAGCAAGAGAAGGATTAAGATCAGTAAAGGTAGTTGCACCATCAATAGTTACAAACCTCATGCTGTTCCTCCCAGTAACATACCCAGTGTTATCATCAACAAAATCAACATGATCAACAACATCAGTAAAAGCACCTGCTATAGGCCATGTGGCTCCGCCATCATTAGTCCTAAAGTATTTACTTGCATTGAATACATAAATGGAAGAAGCGGTTGCCATATAAACATCTACAATTGGATTTGCAGGAATCGATGCACCACCTATATCTGCACTCCATGTTGCTCCGCCATCAGAAGAAACAAAAACATCCCCCTTGCTATCTCCAATAACTAGATTACTCGCATCCATCATATGAACACAAAGTATGCTATCAATAGTAGGAGAAGTAGCTGTATTTAACCAGGTTAATCCACCATCTGCTGAAACAATTAGTTTACCTGAAGAACCTACAATAAAACCATCATTACCTATGAAATATAAATCTTCTAGAGCTTCAAGTCCAGTTCCAGGATAAGCTATTACCGACCATGTAATTCCAGCATCATCAGTTCTATATAGTTGACCATTATCTCCAATACAAACAACAGTGTTCTCATCAATGGCGTGAAGCCTATTTAAGTCATTTGCTACACCGGGAGGGGTAACATCGGAGAATATCAAGCCACCATCAGTGGTTTTTGCAATCTCTCTAGTTCCTAATATGTAAGTATTCCTTGCCATTTTGTTAAATGTTTTTCAAATTTAGTTATTATTCCTCATCGGTTAATATATCATATTGTTCCACACCCATCTTAATCGTAGAAGATAAGGGCATAGCGTTACTCAATTGACTCCAGTCTCCCATTAAGGCATTAGTAATTCTAGAAGAATTTACAAGCATTGGAATGGGGCTACTTGCTATTTGAGCCATTGCAACAGCAGGATTGGTAACAACAAGATCAGTGTATCCATTTTTTAATACACGAAGAAGCCTTGAGTCTCTAAAAAGAGGTCCTTTTTTATCATCCTCATCCCAATCAGCTTTAAGACCATTGTATAATGCAGCAAGAACAGCAGCAGTAGCAGCATCCATAGCGAATTTAGAAAGATTGTATTTCTGATAATCTGACATATTCTTAATCTCTTGAAAAGAACTCATCTTATGTTCTGCAACAATTTTAACCGCACTTAAAACTGTAAGAGCAATACCCTCCTGCATGTCTTGTTCCCATTTAGCAACTTTATTTCCGCCCTCATCAATTGCGATGTATTTACCACCAGCAGCAGAAGCCTTACGCTTACCAAAATAATTATGATACTTATCTGGAAGCCATCTTCGAAATTGAGTAAACATTCTAAAACCAGTAAATGAATCCATCATGGTATAGGTGGTAGAATCATAAGAACCAACAATATATTTATCAGATATCCATTTTAAATTCCTAGCCATATTAAAGTCGTAACCTCTAGGGAGTTTTTTGTCATCACTATTCATGCTGCCCTGCTCTATAAGCTTTTCACGAATATTTTGTTTAAGTATTTTCCCATCTTCGCTTTTCCATTGTTTGTCTTTAGATTCATCATATTTTAATTCTCCTTGAGTATCAAATGTATAAGCATCATAAGAACCGTCCTTCATCATTTGAGCAGCCATAACAACACCTCTAGTATAATAATCAGTATACCAGTTTAACTTATGAGCATGATGAGACGTAAACTTATTCTTAACAGTCTTTCTCATTCTAGGGTTGTGCTTTAAATCGTATTCTCCCCTTTCAACAATTTGATATAAATGCATTAAAGCTTCAATCTTTTTAGGATTAGTGAATAGCTCCTTATATGCTGCTGCAAGCTCTTTCTTGCCAAAGAATCTAGTTCCTCCAAGATCGTTAGCCATAGCATTATGAATCATTTGAACGTTATTTTGCATCATCGAAGCCATGGCAACTGGAACACTATAAGCAACACCGCTAAATGTAGTAGCAGCCATAGCGATATTTACTGTTTTGTCTAAAGGAAGATTAAGATTAAATCTTTCAAGCATGTTGTGTTTTGAGAAAGCATCATCTTGAATTTCACCATGAACAACTCTATCAACAAAGGTTTTCAAATATTTAATAGAATTATCCATTCCTTTTCCTTTATTCATTTCAGAATTAACCAGGACAGTATTGATACTCAAAACATATGGTAAAACTTTAGACTCATAATGTCTTTTTCTAACACTATTTCCAACCATATACATAGAAAGCAATTCTAGGTTTTTAGTCATATTTGAATTTCTAGAAGCATCAACAAGCAAAACTTCACCATTTTCGTCTTCTTTAAGACCCATCATACTCATCCTTGAGTTGCTTCCAAAACGAGGGTTACCACTTCCTATTTGATCCATAAATCTATTAGTAATGGTAGTAAATCTTTTTATGTCTTTTTTCTTTCCATCATCTATATAGTTTTCATCATAGATATCATAGACATTGCTCATTTTGTCTAAAAACTTTTTAGCACTAGATTTAACATCTCCTTTCCAAAATAATTCATTTGAACTTTGAGGCATTATAGGGAGCATTCCTTTATTCCATTTTCCAGAAAGTTCAGTTTCAGCAGCAGATTTATCATAATCAGGATCAAACCTATTGTCATGCATAAGATTTAAAATCATTTCATTTTCAAACTTATCCATAATCATAGCTCCAAACTCAACATCAGATTCGCTAATTTTACGATCTTTAATAGCCTGTTTAGTTTCGGGATCATTTTTATCCCAATGAATAGAGTAAGACTCAACCTCAACTTCTTCTCCTTCTAAATTTTTAACAAAAGTTTTCTTAAACAGTTTTTCAAATTTTTCACTACCATAATCCTTACCAAATTCAGCAATAGAAACAAAGCTGTTAGATTCAGAATAAAACCTATCTTGATATCTGTCTAAAGGTGAATTGAGGTTTTTCATCCAATTCATTAAATGCTCAGAAATATGATTTTCTGCATTAAGAATAGATCTTTGTGCATCTTGAATTAAAGGATTAGCAATATTATGTGAAGTAGTTCCATAAGAAGTTATAGGATCCATATCTTCAATTATTTGCTTTTCCGTAGTCGGGGTTTTTTGTAAATCATACAACACATTGGTTATATAATTAACTTCTTCACTTCTAGCAAACTCAGATGAACTAAGCTGATTCCTTAAAATAACATTTACTCTATGATTTAAAGAATCAATAAGGAATTGCTTGCTATCTTCACCATTAAGATAAGCATCCACTTTACCTATCATTCCTTGCCGATAATACTTTTCATAGCCAGATTCAGTATTATTATCTCGAACATATTCTTCATATATCTTTTTCAGCTTGAACATCCAGGGTTGATCATAAATATCTTTTTTAAGATTAGAATCAGTAAATAATGACTTTATTTCTTCTGGAAGTTGATCCATGAAACCCTCAACTTCAGACATAGCATTAATTGAATTCATCATCATTGGATACATATCTACATACCTAAAATCATTATCATTATTTTTCATGCCAAGAACAGCAATATTTCTGATTTTAACATTAGGGTTAGCTCTCTTTATAGCCATAGAAGTAAGGGCAAGTTGAAGCTTCTTAAAGTCTCCTTCAGTGTTCTTTAAACGAAGACCAGATCCAATAGCATCCATATCATTCGAAATAAAGTTTTGCAATATGTTGCTACTTCCGTGTTTTCCCCCAAGGTGAGAATCACCAAAATCAATAATAGATATAGACTCATCTCCAGATATAGATTCATGAACAACAATTAAAGGGTCGTCTCCTTTAAAAGATTCAAGATAAGGTATATCATACTTTTTTAAGTTTTCATCAGCTTCTATATCAGAATAAAAGAAGAATTTATCATTTGGATTATAATCTATATGTCTAAGAACGTCTTCAACATTTTTTTGATTATACCTGGAATCTCCGCCTTTTTTAGTTCCAAAATATTCATTAAGAGAATTCAAATCTCCTCCAGAACTCAAAAAACCAAGCCAGTTTGGTCGGAATTTAGATTTAATTTCTTTTATTACAGGTATGATTTCATTTTTAATAATAGACTCTGCCTTTTCTCTATCAACAGCAACAGAATATTTTCCGTTCCCCTTATCAATAGTTTTCATTGGCAAACTCCATGTCTCATCGTAATATTTATATTCACCAGTAGTTTCCTTAATATTGTTAAGAACAAAATTGAATATATAATCATCGTTTTCTTTATCTGGAAGAATAGATGTTCTTTCATTGTTATAAAGCAAAGTTCTAAGATCACCAATAGACTTGACCTCCGGTGCATTAGCTCCTCTAGCAGAAAGAGGTCTAACACCATCCTTAGAAATACCTTCATAAATAATCCCCGTTCTAAAGTTAGAATCCAAAGAAGTGAAGTTTCCTGTGATAGTAATTACTTGATCGAGAATGCTAAAAGAGTTTTTCTTACTAGAAAGACCAAGTAAATCTTTAATGCCAGATAAAAACTTATCAAAGATGGATCCTTCAGCTTCAATGCCTTCAACAGCTTTCATTCTAGCGAGATGTCTCTGGAAATCCTCATTAGTAAACGCATCAGCAACAAATTCATCTACATCCTTAAAGCCATTATACAGGTCTTTTTCGTATTTAGTAGAATTTTTCTTGGCTTGATTAAAAAGGGTATTAATTTCATTAACAAAAGAAACAACACGCGGATTAGCATCCTTAAATCTAGGGGAATTAAGAGTCCTTTTGGGAATCCTCAATGCTGCAGTAGTGATGTTATGAATAGTCTCGTGGAGATATGTCTTCTCCCATTCAGAAGCACTTTTTAATCGAGCCGTATTCAAAACAAGTTTAGTTTCTTTTTTGCCCTTTGCAGGTTTAAAATATCCATACCATCCTCCTTTCTCTTCAGCATCTAAAAGCAAAGGATCAGTTTCAGGAGTAGCATGAACGATATTTTGACCAGCAAACACAGAAGACCTTAAAGAACTATCACTTAATAAGTGATCAGCAAGATCTTTATAAGCAGGATTCTTAGAATTTTTTCTGATTGCAGTAAGCATATCTTCTTTAGTAGAAGCCCCCCTGTAGTCAGAAACAGCATCACCGCCTTTACTCATAGCAATACGAATAGTGTTCCTCTTATCATCAACATTTTTAACATCGTAATACTTGGCATCAGGAAGAAGAATTCTTGATATACCATATTGAGGTCGTTTATTAAAACTAATAACAACAGAACCGTTTCTCTGTAAGGTTTCATAATCTTCAGGAGAAATAGACTTTAATGTTTGACCTCTTTCAAGTAATGAAGAAGCAGGATCAAATCCATTAAAAAGTTTATTACTAGCAATAGTAAAGGTATCTTCACTTCCCTTAACCTTAACCTTTTGTACACCGTATCCGCCTTTATATTCAGACACTTTGGTTTGATTAGGAATAAGGTGTTCAGGAGTATTATTCTGACGTAAAGCACGACTACTTCTAAGAAGAGACATACCTCTACTCATAGGACCTACATCATTTAAGAATACGTTATTAAACAATTCCGGCAAAGTAGCAGAAACAACGTCTCCTTTGCTACTTTCTAAAACAAAGGTGTAAACATCATCATTATTATCTTCATAAGAATTAGAGGCTTTTTCTACAACATCGAGAAACCCTGAATAATCTTCAAATATCTTTTCATCAATAATGTTATATAAAGAGCTTTTAGTGAAGCGAAATCCATCTTTTGCAAGTTGATAAACCCTAAATTTTTCTTTTAAATCTTCTGGCAATCTTTTAAAGTGAGATTGCAGAAATATTATATCCTCATCTTTTAGTTTAGTTCCATTTTTAACAGAGAGAAATATACCATCCTCAATAACAAGAGATTTAATAAACTCATTATTTGTAATTCTTTCATCTTCATGAGTTTGTTTTTCTTTAGATTTTAAATCATTAATATGATTCATAATCCAATTAGGAAATTCAATTCCAAAACGGAATCTATCACCATAATTCGCAACATTAAGAATTTCTCCCTTAACAACTCCAGACATAGAAGGAAACCTTTTATCCTTATACCTAGTAGCAAAGAATAAAGAAACCATGTATTCTTGCTCATGAAGTCTTCTAAACTCATAATAGTCTTTTTCACTCAAGAACCAATTAAGCTTCTGGTCTTTTAAGAAATTATTTTTAACATCATTAAAAAGTTTTCCATTAACTATAAACCCTTGAGAATACCAGTTTTTTACCTTAGAAAGAACATTAATATGTTGCATAATATTAGGGAGGTTTCTTCCTAATTCAGCATGATCAATAAAATCTCTTATAGCTTCTTCATCTAGTTTTATTTGATTTAATTTCTCTGGATCAGTATATTCATGATGATTTAAATACCAATCTTTATTTCTTTGGGTTTTTCCAGAAAGAAAATCTTCTATAGGCTGATTAACGGTGTATTCAATATTACGAATATACATTTCAAGATTATAATCGAAAACAGGAATTCCCTTACCATCGAGCTTAGTTAGGTGATTTACTCGATAAAGAGCCTCTCCTAATCTAGCATACCTAAGAAGTCGCTCTAGATTTACTATATTTTCTTCTGAAGAAAGCAATGAATTGTCAAGAATTTTTGACTGAATATCAGAAAGCTCCATTCTGGCTTCATCAATTTTTTCATTGGTCATTCTTATTGCATCACGCTCTGAAGTAAACACAACAGATCCATCTGAAAGTTCTTCAGCTCCAGGCACAACGCCATAATTAGCTTCAGGATCTTCTAATTTTAATAGTAAGTCTCTTTCTTTACGTTTAAGGCTTTTTATGGCATCGGCACTTACATTTTTATAGCCATCGATTTTTTCATGTATTAGTTCAAGCAAGGTTGATCTACCAAAATTCTTAACACTTCTAGATTTTTTAGCTGTAGATAAAATAGACTTAACCTCTTCATCAGAGAAAAAGTTACTAATCTTTTTTTCAATAGTTAAACCTGCAGCAGCCTCATCCTCGGTAAGACCATCATAAGTAATTGCATTCCAAATATTACTGGCATCTGTTGTGATACCAAGAACACCAAGTATAGGATTTGAAGGATTGTCAAGAGCAATATTTGTATTAGCAGCGAGAGAAGATATAAGCATTTTTTCAGAACCAGGCATATATCCTTCAGGATCTAAAATAAAACCATTAGAAATACTTTTTCCTTGCTTCATAGCCATTGCCTGTGCTTGAACAATAAATCCGTAATCTTTCATAGAGTTAGCAGAACGACTAATCATAGCCGAACCTTGAGTCATGGCATTATAATAATAAGATACAGATCCAAAATCATTAAATGAATTAACATAGTCAGACATTTTATTCTCTACGTCTTTAGCTTCTTGTTCATAATTTTGAACATCAATAGGAGCCATGTAGAATTTAGAATTAGAACTATCCATGTAATAACCCCATACTGCCTCAAAAATATTATTCACATCACCCTCACGACCCTCTGTATGAATTTTGCCATCATCAGTAATAGCTTTAGAGTACACAAACAACTGGTCGATATCATAATCAGACCCATCAAGTAAGTTCTTTTGTGGAGCAGTAAACATTACATTACCAGAATCTTGAACCCAACCCACAATGTCATAAATAAAAGCGGAAGAAGTTCCTGAAGTAGGAATACGAGCAGCAATCAATCTAAGTGTATCTCTAAAATTTCTAACCCATTCAATTGCTTCAGTAGCATTTGTAAATTTATCTCCAATTACATCTTTTGATCGATCAACTTCTTGTACTAATCCAGCTTCCTGTCCGGCAGCACCTACAGCTTGAGTTGAAGCAAAATAAGTTTTAATTGCAGCTTCTAATTCAGTATCCTCTTGACTTTCCGTACCTATCAAAGAAATAACCTTTTTACTATCATTTAAATTCCTAAGATTAATCCCGTTTATAGTAAGAACCTCATTAAGACCAAGATCAGGGTTTGCTTCTATATATTTATCAAGACCAAACTGTTTGAAATATCCATAACCAACAACAGCTTCACCGGGTTTAACATATGATTGTCCAGATGTTATTCTATTTACATCAGTCTCTAATATAGTCATTTCAGGATCAGCGTAGAACTCCATAGGTCGTAAAGAGCCTTTATCTCCAGAAATCCCAAGTCTTCTAGCTTCATCTTCCTTATATACGCCCTGCTCATTTCTAACAGTACTTATAACAAAGCCTGGAGATTGAGTCATTTGAACACCATTAAAACGAAGATTAATAGTGCTTTTATTTAATGGGTTAATAAATAAGGGGAGAACCTTAGACCTAACACCAGGATCGTTCATGTTTATATTAGGATTGCTAAGAAGTTCGGCTAGCTTTGCAACATTCTCCATGCCTCTACTTGACTGAAGAGCTCGTTGTCTCAAGTGATTAAGAAAACGCTCCTTATCGAACATTCCCTCAACCATAAATTCATTTTCAATTTTTTCAATACTATTTTCAGAAATGTCTTTTGCAAGATTTGAAATCATGGTCCCGATATCAGAATTTCCTACAGAAATTTGAGCAAGAAGTTGAGACGGTCTAGAGATATCCATATCTTCAATGTTATGAGATGGATTATTCTGTATTTTCATTTCTCTATTCTCTATAACACCAACATTTCCATCGATCCAGCTGTCAGAATCCCAAGGAGTAATGTGTTTTGGAGCAACTTTAGTACCAGACTTAAACGCAGCAAAATCTAGATATTGACCTTTAAGATCATTGTCAATAATATAGTTAGTAAAATCTTTAATAGTCATGGGATTAAAATCTGAAGACTCAGGATCTGTACCTTGAGTCCACACATTATAAAGATCTGGACCCATCATTTTTTCAAATATATATCTGGAAACTTTAGAAGTTTTTAATATTTGATCAGACATAGGGAGTTCCGCATGTTTAATATACGTGGTAGTATTCTTTATTAAATCGTTTTTAAAGTACAACGATTTAACCATTCCCTCTCCATAAGGAGCCATATCTTGACCACCATAAGAGTTTATCCTTAATTCATGAGTAATGGGGTTGGTAAAGGTTAAAGCATCACCAGCTTTATCTAAATAACTCTTAGAACCGAATAAACCAAGCTGATCATACACGTTAGATCCCATTTCACTAAGCAGAGCCTGGAATGAGGGATCGCTATCGTCAATAGTAACGTATTTACTAAATTCATTTAGTCCATTAGGATTTTCTACATCAGGATGCCACCCTGGAGACATAAGACCTTTAGATCTTTTATAAAAATCACCTACATTCTTATATTTATCAGAACCACCCTGAAGAACTTGAGACATGTAGTGATCAGAAATATGAAAAGCATATAAATATCCTTCAATAATAGGATTGATCTTGGTGATTTTTTTCTTGTTGCCATCATCGTCTTCTAGTTGTTCTTCTGTATAAAACTCTTTTCTCATTTCAGAATCTAGTCTAGAATCCATTTGAGAAACATGGAATCCAGACTCCCACATATATCTCATAGCAGCAAAATTCCTTTTGTTGAATTTATTTCTTATCCAACGAACTTTATCCTCTTGATCTTCAAGAGCATTAAATTCAATATAATTTTTAATATTATAAATATCATCAATATCCATATTAGAAATCTTACCCGGAACAGCACGACCATTGGAAATCATGTATTCAGAGGTTTCTTCCATGTTGTTTCGAATGAAGTCATTAAACGCCTTCACTCCTTCTTCCCCACGAGTTTCCTCTATAAAAGGAATTACTTGATTATTAAGAATAGGGAGAATACCTTCAGGATTTTGCATTATTTCATTAGCATTTTCAATACTAATAGGAAGTCCATTCATAGAGGAGAATTGATTGATGGCGGAAACCCACTTCATGACATTTTTCTCTCTCGCTCTGGCATAGTAATCAAAAATTTTCTCAATATTATCAGAAACAATATTCATGTTTAGTATATAAGAACGCTTGCCTTTAGATTTTATAAGTAATCTATCAGTGCTCTCAGAACCATTGTTCATTTTAAAGTTGTAGGTAAAAATGTTGCTGTCCGATAACGGATGATAAGGAAGCCTAAATGTCTGGTTCTTCCTGTCCTTTAACACTTCAGAAGCAAAGCCATTAACAGACATGTCAATAAAATCTTTATCAATCATGTTATCACCCTGAATAGCATTCCCATATTTAGATCGAATACCATTGGTGATATAAACATCTAAAATATCCCAACCAGAGTTTTTATCAACCAAAGGATTCATGTAATCAATACTCCCGTCTGGACCAACATCAACAAGATAACTCCCCATAACATCTTCTGGGTTTGAGTTTCTTAAATCCCTGTTAAATTCAGTTTTAATTCCATCACTAGGATTAACTCCCATTGACTTAGGGTGAAGCCTCCTAAACACCATGCTTGTAAGAACATCAGCATATTGTCGCTTATTGTTTAGATTATAAAAGAATCTTAAATGTTCATCACCTCTTGTAGTGATTTCTACTTTAGCAAGATTTCCAAGAAGAACATCAAGATCTGAAGGCTTCATAATATTGCTTCCATCAAACTTTTCATCTACATCAACATCATCCTGTATGCCAGTTACAACGTCTTTAGAGATAGGCTTCTGGAATCTATTCTTTCCATCATAATAAGACTCAAGCAATTTCTCTCCTTCTTTCCACGAAAAATCATTGTTTTGAGAAAATACAGAATGTTTAGCAGTCATGGATATCATGCCTATAATTTCAGCCAATACTTCAGAATCAGACCTATCTTCTTCAGATTCATTCTTTTGATCGTTATTTAAATAATGATCAATAGTAGATTTGGAAACAATTCCTTTCATCCCCATATCATTCATGAAGGAAAGAACATCAGGTGTAGTAACAGCTTCATTCATGGAAAAACGAAGAATGTTTCCCTTGTCATTAATGTTAACTAGCTTTTTCCCTCCTGACCCTATATGCCTATTCCAAACTCCATTTGAAGTTACCTCATATTTAACTGACTTTGCATATTTGTGATCACCTTGAATAAATAAGTCTTGAAATTTATTCTTTAACACAACAGAGCCATCTTCAGAGACGTTAAACATAGAGAAGTTGGTAGTCTTCATTATCTGACTTTTAAGTTCATCAGAAAAATTTACTGTAGTTGTTTTAGTGGTGTGAGACCAATTGCTTGAAGATCCAGAAATCTCCATCACATAGTTCGACTTAGTGGTATGGGATGATAAATGAGAAATCAATGCACTCATAAGGTTATTGGCAGCATCGATTTTTAGTTTTGTATTATCGTCTTGACCCAAAAGATCACCATATTCCCTTAGATATAAAACAGATTGTTTTTTTGTAGAAATAACCCCATCAGGAATTTTCATGAATTTATCCACAAAAGTCATTATAGTATTGTATGTCTCATTAGTGGATGTCCTACCTGTATCACTATCAATAAAACGTGCATGAGAATTAGCCTCAGTAATAAGATTATCACGAACCCTTGCTATATAAGAAGACAAACCACGACTCTCTTGATCATCAGTCATAAAATAAGACTTATAGCCAGCCATAACAAGATGCTTATGCAATAATTCAGAATCAATGAAATTCCTTGTTCTTGAAGCTATCGGAACACCGGACTCACTAAGAGTGTAACTATTTAATGGAGTAGCATTAATAGCCCAATGAACAAACTCAGAAAGCGAATTAGTGGCTTTCCTAAACTCAGCATCAGCAGAATGAGCACTTGCAGTGGCTCGTTCTCTAACTCCCTCTTCAAATGCGATTTGATCATTTTCAATCTCTTTTGAAATCTTCGCATTAACAGCAATGGAATTTTTTGTCTTCCCAAGTCTAAGTCTTTCAAGAGCATTATTAGATTTAACATATTCAGTCAAATCCATATCGGGCCACATCCTTGTTATCATGCTGTAGTAAACACGCTTATTTTTTTTGAAAGTATGTGCTGCAAATCTCATTCGATCAAAATCATTATCAAGAAGATGAATGTTAGACCCGTTGATGTGCTTAATATTAGTTATAGTCTTTTTTGTCTCTGGATCATAAACTTCAATAGCAGTGCCTTTGTCGTCAACCATTTTCACATAACTGTTATATACAGCTTCAATCATATTGTGAAACCCCTTGAACTTCTTAGAAGTGTCTGGGTTCCATGGAGAAACAGAAAACAATCTAAAAGAAACATCTTTTAATACTTTATTAGCAATATTACTTCCGCCAAAAACATTCTTTGAAACAGAAAGAAAGTCTGTGTTATTTTTCTTTTTATTTACAACATGATCTTGAGGGTTGTTTTCAATAGTCGGTTCCTCAACAGGGCGACCAGCAGGACGACCAGAAGCATAATCCATTGTATCAACATCATCATCTTCATCAGTTTCATTATGCCCAGTAATGTTATCATTACTTGATAGTGCATCATTAGAGATGTAAAGACCAGGACGATGAACAGAATGAATCTTTGTTTTGAGTTTACCAATTTCATTTTCACGAACAGAAGCCCTTCCGTATTCACCAATTTCAGTTTGAGCTACAATTCTAAATTTAGAAGCAGCGGGATTTTTATAATCAAATAAAGCAGATTCAAGCACAACAAGAGCATCAGCTAAACGAGCCAAGACCTCTTTAGGGTTCTCCATATTGCCCTCAATAGTTAATTTAGGTTTATCCCAAGACATAAAATCAGTAATATCTCTTTGAGCCCCTTTAAGGTTGCCAGTAATAAGGCCTTTCCTAGCTTCTCCTGTTTTTTTATCAATAAAAATGCCAGTGTTATTATTGAACAACTTATAAGCACCAGTTCGATAAACATCTTTAAGAGTAGGTGATCCTTTATGCAAGAATTTGATTTTATTACGCATAGAATCAAATTCTTTTTTAGCTTCTTTACTATTCGCCATAGTGATAGTATCAAGAACTATTTGCTTACCATCAACATCGGGATGTATGTAATAAACCTCAACCATCCAAGAAGCTAAATTATACCCATCAGAAGTCTCAAACGCCTGAGTCTTAAAAAATGGTCTTCCTATTTTAAGACCAGGATTATTCTTTTTCAATTGATCAAGAGTAATCATAGACTCACCCATATAAATCTTAACTGGCTCTACAGAAGTAATTGTGCCAGTACCAACAATTCCATTATTGTCAGAACCATGTTTACGCATATTCACTAATGCAGTATGATATGCTCTTAAATCTTCAGTATGGGGATCCATAATACCACCTGGACGCATAAACCCTTCAGATATTTGCTTAACAACAGATTTATGCTCGTTGCCAGAATAATCTAATTTATTAGGATCGTTCCAAGAGCCGGTAGATCTTCCGTTTTTACCAAAACCTTTATCAGGCTGAAAGTAAACAGAAACTATATTAAGATTATGATCTCTAATCATTTTACGTGCTTGAGCATCTGTAAGAGGAATAGCACCTTGGTGTTCAGGAAGAGATTTTAAAGCATCGATAAGTCTTTGTTCTGCAGGAAACACTTTTTTGCTATCAATAGGACTTAAAGGCACTTCAGCATACATCACATTGTTAAACACTTCTTTTTTTCCTTTGTCATTAATCACCTCCATCTTTTCAGCAAACTTGATGTCAACCTTAACTGGAGATGATCCAGATACAATATCCTTGGATACATTACTCATGTAACGCATTCTGGTTCGCATAGAAATACTGCCAAATTTGTCTTTTTTCTCACCTGGATAAAATGAAACCACAACAGAAGAAGATGTGGCAATTTGCCCCCCATTTTTAAACATAAGAGCAGATTTCCTGAACAAATCTTCTAAAGTTTCAGAAGACGTAGAAACAGGAGATGCCATAGGGCTAAATCTGGTGTCAATATCTTCTTCAGAAACATAAGAGTCTCCATTTAATTCATATTGAATATTATCAGGATCATCAGGGTCAATCCATACGCCTGTAATTTCGTGAACTTCATTAGATTCACTAATAACAGAGGATCCTACATCATATTTAGCATATCTATCAGTAGTGTTTTTTATTGGAGAAGGAACGTTTTTAGATGAAGACTTTTTGTTTGAACCAACAATTTTTTTAGCAGCTTCCCCGTATGTAGCTTGAAAGTCTTCGTCAGCAAATATATTAGAGTCGATATACTTCTCTTTATTAGCATCAAATTCAACTTTTGCAGGAGAGTCATTTTCGCTAGAATCCCTTTTAGTTGTAAGAGGAATTTTAGCGACATTTACCGTGTTTATTTTCATTGGCTTTACTCCAGTTACAGAATCTCCCTGTCTAAGAATTTCGCCAATAACAGCAAGCTGAAGAAGAGATGTGTTCTTTTTGTTAGCATACATTTGGGTGTCTTCATCAATTTTGATAATCTCAGGCTTTCCGTCACGGTGCGTAACATTATCATATTGACGCATAACATTGTTTGTTATGAACTTGAAGTCCCAAACATCAACAATAGGAGTATCCCCATCATATCCAACAACTTCTATAAGATCTGTTGTACTAACTATTCCATTGGAAGTTACACCTACTACAGATTCATTAAACAAAAATTGACTCCCATTCTTTAGCGACCTACGCATAAAAGGCTTCGCAAACTTGGATATAATTTCTGCAAAAAAAGGATTCTCCATTAAGTCGGTATCCCCTATATTTTCTGAAATAGGTCTCAATCCATGAATGAGAGATTTATTGTAAAGACCAATTTCATTCTTTAAATAATTTATGTCTTCAACGCTAATATTTCTAATTGAAGAATCTCCTTTGTTTTTAAGATAAATCTCAATGATCTTATGACCTATACTACCCCTATGAGCATAAGCATCATAATCATCACTAATAATTTTACCAGACATCTTGGCTATTCTCTCAGTATTAGAAAATACTCCAACACCATCTATTGTATATCTATAATCAGTTCCATCAATATTAATTTTTTTCTCAAGTTTCTTAATTCTTTCTCTTGATTTATCAATGTTTTCTTTAGTGGCATTATATTTTTCTTGAGATACAGAATCCCAAGAGTCAGGATCTCCGGCAGAATCAACAGTTTCACCTATGATAGTACTATACCTTGTTTTAGCAAGATCAAGATCTTCTTTAGTAACAACCTTTGGTGCAGCAAGAACAGGTATTCCTTCATTACTTTCCCCATAAGGAGACATCATAAGTAGGTATCCACTATGATCACCAAAAGAAGCAGCCCTAGAAGTAGCCGTAAGCATAGCTCTACCATACATATCTTCTCCTGTTCTAGCAATGTCAACAGCAACAAGAACTCTTCCAGCTTCATGACCTTGAGCATGGTGATCAATTTTAGCTCCCTTTGGCGGCTTGGTTAGGGTATATATTCTATCTTCTATATTACCAGAATAACTGTCTACTAAGGGCTTAATGTGGTTGATAGCCTCGTCTCTTTGAACATCATCATAAACAACAAGAATTGTATTAGCAGTCTTATATTTATCAGAAGAATTCATGTCTTTAACAAAGTAGTCATAAACATCAGTTTCTCCTCCTCTTAAAATTTGAGCTCCATTATTTCTGTCAGAATCATATATGGTGCTAGGAAGGACAGCTTTCTTATATCCTTTGTATCTATTCATAAAGGATTTACGATAAGCCTCTTGAATATTAGCTATATCTGCTGAACCAGAACGGAAAACCTCCGTTAAAGGCATGGTTCTTTCGAAGAAATTTTCTGCAGCAATAAATGTTTTTTGTTTACTATTTTTATCTGTCATTTGAGAATTGTCTCCTGAATAGACAATCCTAGCGTTAGGATTGATACTCATGATTCTTTCATGAATATTCTTTAAATCAGAACGTAAAATAGTAGAGGCTTCATCAATGAAAAAATAATCATTCTCTTTAATCTTATCATTACTGATATTTAACAAATCATCATTTAAATAAGGAGCATCACCTGAATTAGACCTGGTTAAAGAAAAAGCTTTAACAAGGGATTTTCCAAGATTTACTGAGGGAGACGAAATAAGAACACCAATTTTATCCTCTCCTTTTACAGAAGCAACAATAGAAGAAACAGCTTGAGGAACAACTTTAGATTTTCCTGTGCCAGCATAACCCCTAAAGAAAAGACCTCCAGAAAGAACTTCAGCAGTATCTTTATACCTAGAGTCGCTTTTTTTCATATTACCCAAAAAAGCTTTACTTGCATAATCAAGAATGCGTATGTTAGGATCTATATAAAAAGCAGATATTTGATATATAGCTCTTTCCTGTTCGTAAGAGTAAGAAAACCCTTCGCCTTCTTTTTCCGAGTCTTGGACATCCCTCATCTTTTTGAAGAAAAGAATAGGATCTAATCGCTGTGTATTTTGAAGAAAATTAGAAACATAAAGTTTTGTAAAATACTCATGCGTATCCGTATTGTCTCCAGGCTTAGTTAATGAAGAAAAACCAAACGCCTCTTCAAACCCTTTAGAAAATTCTTTTGCATTACTATAAGACCAATAGATACCATCCATCTTCTTTATAGAAAGGATATAATTAACAATATCTTTAACAACTTTTTCAGAGTTTTTTCCATTAAGGTCTTTATGCAATAAGGAACCTATTTCAGCATTAATTTTTTCAATCTCATTCATAGAATCAAGATCAAAATCTCTTTTGTCAGAATAATGATCTTCAATCTTTTTAACAAGTTCTGCAGTCCTAGAGAAAGTGTCAGACATAATATTTGCCCTCTCTTCTGCACTTAAATGAGAATTTTCAGAGCTAAGATACCCCTCAAGAATTGTAGTTTGCATAGCAATATCCTTGTAACGAATATTGTTTTGATAGTTAGTTTTTAAACCAACATCAATTTGATGCTTTAAGCCAAGAGCAGAAAGTAATATTTTCCTGTTTTCAATCTCTACATTAATATTGTCATATTCAACCTCATCAACATATTGATCAGGACTAATAGCATATTGACCTACGTTGTCTGGATCGGTCTTAGATACAGGAGTCATAACCCTATGATTAACATCAAGAATATGAGAGTTGTTAATCAAGGCAAAACCAAGATTTTGCAATATAATAGCATCTTCGGCATTAAGAGATCTTCCGGCTTCTTCTTCCGCCTTCTTTGACATTTCTGTTATGTCAGCAACAGCATCAAAAGTAGCTTCATTTATATCCTTTAATATTTTTTGTGCTTCTTCATCCTCTCTTTTTCTATCAAGAGTTTCAATTTTATGTTTAAGTTCAAGAAGATCATTAATCCCTTTTTCTTCAAGATGAGTTTTAAGACTCTCTACGCTAACCCCAAGCAGGTCTGATAAAGTGGCATCAATGTCAATTACATTACCAGACATATCTTGATAAGAAAGATAGTGAGACTTTCTCATGTCTACATCTTCAATTGCATTTTCCAAATCATCCCCCCTGCCAAGCTTCTCTTGCTTTTTTAGCATCTTATCCATACGGCTAATAGTAGAAGAAGCCATTCCAGGAAGAGAAGATGATGTCATTTTACGTGCAGCATTGCTTAGTAAATCATGCTCCTCCGGGGATTCATCACCCATTGCTGAAATCTGATCTTTAGCCCTCTTTAATTCTTTTCGGTATTTATTCGCTTCCTTTTTTTGTTCTTTAGTAGCTCCATCAGCAATAGTAGCCTCAATTTCAAAATATGAAGGTATTGCCTCAAGAATCTCTTGAGATTTGTTTTTCAATACTTCAGAAAGCTGACGAGACTGAGCTTCAGTAGCTCCCATTCTAGTCATTTTGTCTTGAGCTTCAGAAACCTGATCAAGTATAGCAGTAATACCTCCTATCTCGTCTGATACTTTTGTTGTCTTTATGGATTCTAACAATTCAGGAAACGATTGAGAAAATGCTTCTTTCTCTACAGTAGATGCTTCTCGATCAGCAACAAGTTGATCTTTTGCTTTGCGATACCTCTCATTAAACGCCAACAAAGAGTTAGAATCAATAACACCGCCATCAGACATAAGAGCTTTAAAATATGGAATCGTAGCTTCTGCCATAATCAAAGAGTCAACTACTTTTCCATTAAATCTTTTGCCAGAAGTTATATCTTCATACTGTACATCCAAATCATTTATGAGGTTATTTATTTTTTCTATTTCAGGAGAATCTTTATCTTCAATTGCTTCAAGATTGGCTTTAGCTTCTTCTCTTTGTTGCCTATTATCAAGAGCCTCTCTAATAAGAGACTTTTTAATAGATCCTTCGCTATACTCTTTAAGCATAACTCCAGCAATACCAGACTTAGCGTTAGGTGAAGGTCTTTTCATTCCAACCCTTTTCATTGTATCAGAAAGGTTGTTTCTTGTTCTGATAGAGAGATTTATCTCCTCGTTATATCTACTGTAAACCTCATCGTCAATTAAACCCTCATCTTTAAGTCTTTTTATTTCATCAAATAAAAGGTTCTCTTTATTATCAGCTACATAATCATGAATAACACTTGACCTATGTTTTGTTTGACCTGCACCGTCAATAGCAGACATAAACCCTCCTGCAAAAGACCCAAAAACAAAAGACTCTGTACTCCCTTCAGGAACCCTATCGACAAGATTAGACCCAAAACTATGTGATGGATCATATTTGCCAAATTGACCTTCACCTTCTGTTGCTAATTGAACTTCTTTAGCATATGTTTCTCCGCTAATGCGAGCTTCTTTTCCAGTATGAATATTTTTTTTATAAAACATTTTAAACGAATCTCCTCCTACTCCATGATCAACAACACGATAAGAAAAATTTCTAGGATCATTAGAAACCAAAGACCCCTCAACTAATGCATCATGAACTAGCTGTGCACCATTATGCATCATATTTTCAGCCACCTCTTCTATTCCTTCTTCGACCCCTCCTTTAACGGCTGTAGATGCATATGGACCAACAACTTCTCCAGCAGCTTTAGATTTTTGAACAAAATTAGACCAGAAGTTATTGGATCTTTGAGCAATTCGTTGGGCAAGAGAAACAGCTTCTTTTTCACCCATAGCGGAAAGATTGTTTACTCCTTTTCTAGCCATAGTTTTTCCTGTCTCTTTAGCAATGTCTTTTGCCATTTCTCCTTTAACAAGGTATTGACTGGCACCTTTAGTAAGAATCTCCCAAGGAACAAGACTTTCCGCAGCATAAGTTGCACCTCCAATAATAGGATACATAATTGCTAAATTTCTATCAGAAATACCAGCTTCTCTTCCAGCTCTCCAAACATGATTTGCAGAAACTAAAGAAAGAGACCCTTTAACAATCATTCCTGCACCCCTTTGAGACAAAAACCCTGATCGAACCCAAGGTGCAACCATTCCTCTTGCCATTATCATTTGAGCAACACTTCCAACTGCACCACCAAAACCCCAAGCAAGATTATCTGAAGACCCATTCCATTCCCCATTCTCAACTCTTACAGAAGGCTTAACATATCTCCAAGCAGAAAAATTTTGAAGATAATTTCCAATAACATCAGTTTTCCAATCTTGCTCGTTAGACCTGTCTCTCCACGTATAAGAGTAATTGGCAGACATACCCTGTTCAGTGCCAAATCCAGAAACCATTTTACCCCACTCTCCGAGAACCTCAATGAAAGATCCAGCAACAGCAGGAAGAGATTTAACAGCCATATTTAATCCATTTTCTAAAAACGAATCTAACCAACCTCTATGCATTGGCTGTGGACCAAAAGCAGATCGAATTTCAGAATCCTTGAGAACATCGGTCATATTCTTTTCAACCCAAGACATATTTCCTTCAGCATCCTTCCCCTTAGTAAGAGCTTTTGTTGGAAGCCAATATTCTTTTTCGTTGAAGTCGTCTCTTTTAGAAAGCCACTTTCTAAGGTCTTGAGTATTGCCATTCTGGTCAATATAAGTCCCTCTCTGATCAAGCATCTCTCCGTCTGAATGCATTTGACGGAGGTAGCCAAGATCAGTATTTTCAAAACGAGGATCTGGAGGAGCTACACCTACTCTATGTTGAGGAGCACCAAGACCTAAATTTTTATCAAAACGAGTAGACCATCCCTTTTGCCATAACACAGGAGATCCGAGACCGTCATACACATTTTGCTTAAAAGAATTGTGAGCACCAGAAGCAGAATCATAAAGTTTACTAAAAGTGTCTTTATCCCATACAATACCATTTTGTTTTGCTAAATCTTTATATTTATCGTAAGCTTGATCTTTACCCTCTAATCCAACAGGAGTTTGTGTATCAATAGACATGTTAATGATGTCAGCATCATTCATGCCCATCATCTTCAAGCCCATATAGCCAAGATTCGGGTTACTGTCATTCGGTTTTTCGGGAAGGGTATTTTCTTGTTGTTCCTGTTGTTGTACTTGAGGCTCTTCTGCTTGAGGTTCTGTAACTCCTTCTTGGGCGTTGTTATCTGCCATTATCTATTATTTTTATTTTGATTTGTTTGTTCAAAAGACACTGTTCCTAACATTTTATTGTACATTGCAGCCACCGATGTTGCGGAGCCAGGATTTGCTGCATGTTCATAAAAACCTCGAGCAGATCTTATATCTTTTGTACCACCTTCTTTTCTCCATTCGTCAAGGTTCATCATAGCATCATCATCAGCTTTAAGATAAATCCTAACGACTTTAATCTTATCTGTAGATACCCTAGTCATATCTGCAGAAATAGAAAGAGATTCTTGATTAAGTGAAGCCGCTTTTTGATCATCTGAAGCATTTGTTCTCCAAACTCCTGCTGTTCCTGCTTGTATTTCTTTTAAAAATCTATAATCTTGCTCATCATCAGCTGAACCAAAAGGATTTGTACCCTTTCCTCCTATGTAATTATCATCAACCTCAGAAATTTTATAGATTTTTTGAGTTTTTCCTTTTTTTACTTGACCAGAATCTGAATCAACTACAACTTCAGTGTCATCTACAAGATCGGTTCCTATAAGTTCAACATTGCCAAGTTGATCAAGATCTTCAATATAAACATCTACACCAAAATAAACTTCAGTATAAGTTTTTCTCCATTTGCTAAGTTCAGCTTCTCTTTCTTTAGCATCTTCAATCTTCATTATTCGACCATAGTCCTTATCTCTTTTTTCTATTTCTTTTTGACTCCAATTTCTTCCTCCTTCTCCTGGGGGCTTTATCATTTCACGAACCTGCTCAACACTGCCTACACGAAGATTCATCATTGCTTCAGGAATCGATTGATTAAGATTGCCAAAATACATGTTTTTAACACCAAAATCTGAAATTCTAGTTTGCCCTGGCATGTATTGACGATCTATAGTTTGATGAAACTTAGGACCAAGTTGATTTCTATTGACTTGAGATAGTTGAAAGTCATTACCTCGAATAGCACCATCGCTACCAACAGTATAAAATGTATTCTGAGTAGTTTCTGGAAATTTAATCTCTCCTGTATAAAACTTTTGCCAAAACTGTTTATCAACTTCTTCAGTAAGAATGTTTCCAGAAGCATCAATATCAGCTTCTCCAAGCTTATGAGGAATTAACCCTGTAACATCTTTTTTCTTAATTTGACGTTCAGCCTCACCTCGAATAAGACTTTCAGAAAATTTAACCATTTCATCATGAATTGCCTTATTATTCCATGTTCCATCTTCATTGATCAACGATTTATAGTCAATCTCTGTATTAGATTTTTTAGGATTACCTTTTTTATCAAAACCAATGGTTCTATATCCAATATTTCCTGTTTTAATTTTGTTCCAAAAAGTTTCAGAAATGTATCTTTTATCCTCAACAGACATGCCATCTGAATAAAGCTGTTCTGCTTTATCCCTCATTTGAAGAGCATTACTTCCACTCATATAAGATTGCTCATACCAGAAATTATATGCTTTTAACATATTAAGGTCTCTTTCTGTTTTAATGATAAGATTTCCGTTTCTATCCATCACACCGTGAGTATCGCCCTCCTCATAAATACCTTGAGATTCTTGAAACCTTCTGGCAAGGCGAGAAGAAAACTTATCTTTGCTAAATGGAGTATCATCATATTGAACTATCCTAATGTTCCCTTGATTATCAATATTCGGATTCTCTTCAGTATGAATATAATGCTCTTGCCTAGACATCATTGAGTTAGCATGTTTAGGAACAAAATCACCAAAAGCATTTACATCCATACTAATAGCACTAGGATTCACTTCTTGATCAGATAATTTAGTTCTATATGCATCACCAAATTGACGATTTCTTTTGGCATTATATTTATTCCTTTCATGAGGAATACCCATCATCTGATTAAGTTCAATCATTCGAGGGTCTGAAGCATAAGCAATAGGATCGCCATCATGTTCATTCCATATTTTGCGACTAATAGCATTAGCATTCATATCCATTTCAGTGATATAATATAAATCACCATACATCGCATCTACATCTACTTGTGAACTCTTTTTTTTATTGTTTTTACTTTGAGTTGTTCCAGAAGAAATAGAAGGAGTAATATTTCTCCGATAACTAATTAAAGGGCCACCGTTAGAAAAATGTTTTATTAAACCCATTGTATAAATATATTTTATATCTTTAATGTATTATACTGAACTATACTGAGTAGGTCCTGCAGTAGGCTTATTCTCTTCTGCTCTCTTTTCTGATCTACGAGCTCCAAGGGCTTCGAATGCTTGACCTATATTTTCTCCTATAGCTCTTCCTTTCTCAGAAGCATGTTTTGCAGCAAGTTGAGCATTCATAGCTCTAACTCTATTTTTACTCATTGCATTAAAAATATTAGTTCGTGTCTGCATTTGAGCTGTAGCAGCTTGATCTTTATTTTTAAGGCTTTCAATCATTGATATAAATTTCAATTTAGCATTTAAAGCAGCAGGAGAAGTGATTGCCTGTGCTACCCCTTCTTTATACCCAGATTCTTTCAATTTCTTACGGGATGTAGCTATGTCTTTATTTGACTTATTAATAGCTTCTTGCAGTATAGAAGCGTATTTTCCTCTAATAGGTACGGCAGAAGCCGAAGAAGCACCTTCTATTTGTGCTGGGCGTTGAGCCCTGTTAGATGCAGCGAGACCCAAATTAGTTAAAGCCTCACTCATTGGTAAAATATCATCTTTAGAAAAAACAGAATTTTTTTTCTTTTCTTCCTTTTGATAATCACCACTTAAATCAGGAACATCAACTCCTTCCATTCTAATATCTTGATTAGAACTAGGATAAATAGGTTTTCCTGAAGGCATTGGGAGATTTCCCATCTTATCTATATCTTCTCCTCGTTGTCCACGTAAAGGACCAGAAAGACTATGACGCTTTTCTGCTTCTAGCTTAAAAACAGGTGTTGGGAAATCTACTTCAGGAAGCATAGGCATAGTCTTTGGACTAAGATCATGTCCACCAACATATGGAGAAGGAGGAACATAATTAGGGTCTGATTCTCTTTCTATTTCATCAATAGAAGGAAATTCAGCATCAGCATATTGATGTTCTTCATCAGTATAAAGTTTTTTACCACCCTCTGGATACATTCTTTTTCTACCCCCATTCATCATCCCAAACACACTCATATCTACATCTTTTAATAATGAACCTGCCTGACCTTGATTGGTAAGAGAACCTGTTATAGAAGTGGAAGGAGCTTGTTTAGTTCCCATAGCTCCTTTAGTAAGCGAACCTTCTTGACCTTCAGGAGTAAGTGTACCTGGAGCAGGTTTAGCACCAAACCCTTGATTTGGCACCATGTCTGTTGCTTCTCCTGTTGGATCTACAGATGCACCTGCATATCTATTAGGATTCATTAATGCAGGATCTGATGATGGCTTAAATGAAGATGTAGATGCAGGTGAAGCCTGTTGAGGAACACCTATATCTGATTGTTCTCCTACACCCATTTTACCTGCCATCTCTGAGACTTTAGCTCCACCTATAGGTGAAATAAGACCTGCTGATTTCAACATAAAAGAACCTATTCCTTGACCTTCTCGTTTCTCTCCTGCAAAATTAGTTCCTAGTTTGTTTAACCCCTGAAGTCCTGAAGATATTTGGGTGCCTCCGTTTTGAAATTGATTATAAGGAGAATTAGGATGAAAAGTCTGCTCAACATCAGCTTCATTCATGTTATGAGTTCTTTTTATTTGTTCCATATCTTCAGGAGAAATAACAACTTCACCAGAGGATATTTTAGAATCAGGAGCACCTCCAGATTGAACAGGATAATTGCTATTTGGATTAACACCAATTGATGCAAGCATCTCTTGTCCTATCGTTTTTCTTTCAGCAGGAACTACATGAGCACCCTCCTCTAAATCAATAGCTATATCATCTGCTTTAGGATGTCCATTACCAGGAATAATTCCTGATTTGCCTCCATGAGCATAATTACCAGTAGGACCGTAAGATTGATTGTTGTTTAAAAATTGCTGCCATATACCAGGCTTTTTGCCTCCTTCAGCAGCTTGATAACCATAAGGAGAATTCTTTTGTGCATACACTGAAGATGCTTGAGTTGCTCTATCTTGTTCAAAAGCAAGTTGATTTCTCTGTTGCTCCTCATTCTTTCTATTGAACATTTGAGATACCTGATTTCCCATCATATTTGCAGCTTCCATCATAAAAGTCATAGGACCTGAAGCCATCTTACTAATATCACCCATAAAGTCTCCAGTGCCTTCACCTTCACCTCCACCTCCACCAAGAAAATATCTTTTCATTCCACCATTAGCAACATTCATTCCCACATTAGGACTTTGAACCATAGGTTGTTTAACTCTATTCTTTTCGTGAATTTGTTGAGCTGAAGGCCCTTGATCAGTTCCTCCTATAGTATTTCCTGCTAAATCTGCTTCTGATTGCATAACACCTTGAGCACCTTTGGCTGCGATTATCGGAATTATAGCCAAAGGACCGCCAGCCATAGCACCCATTCCGCCCATAGCTCCTCCCATCATTCCGCCTGCACCACCAGCTCCGCCCATCATGCCACTCATCATACCACCCATTCCACCTCCGGCACCGCCCATCATGCCGCTGATTCCTTGCATCATTCCGCCACCACCTTGACCACCCATAAAACTTTGAGCAATATTACTTCCAAGTTCTGTGTTGCTATTATTTTGCTCTTGAGGTTTTCTGACCGTTATTGAACCTCCTCCGTTTTGATATGCCCTTAATTGATTGAATAAACTCATAATTTTTAGTTTTTAGATTCACGTAATGATGTGATAACGGACTTGATAAAAGTACTGTTTTTGCTCTGATACTCAAGTCTTATTTTTAAATATCGCCCTCTCATTCTTGATCCTACCGAATAAATATTGTTTGTCGGTTCTGTAATTACTGTTGCTCTTATTATAGGGAAATCCCAAGCATTTTCATTATATTTAGGGTTTAAATAAGAAAGAGCAGGCTGTAAAAAGGGATCATGTGCTGCTTCTTGATGTTGCGTATTATAAATCACTTTCAATAAACTTTCAGGTCCAGAATTAACTTTTAACCAATCATATACCTTTGGAATATCAGAAGAAGGCATATTAACAACAAACTCAACATAAGATACTTCTGCATCAACAGAGCCATAATAAACTCCATAATCGCTATTTTCGTCATGTATATAACCATCAACTAAAGAATTAGGATTATGGCTTATAAAATCCTCATTGATGCTTACGTAGAAAGGGGACTTGTAGTTTCTGTCACCGGAGAAATAATCAGCCCATTCGTTGAATGTGATACTCCTGTTAGGTACTCCCAAACTATCAGGGTAGATGAAGCTCCAGATTATCTCGCGATGCTTGACATCGAATCCGACACTTATACCACCATCTCCTATTGGATTGTCTGGGAACTCTAAAGCATGAACAATATCAGAATGTGAATTTACAGCTTCACACATTTCTGTAATTTCTTTTCTAAAAGTTTTAGTATCACTAACCATTTCAACTGTATTCACAGCTCTAGGAACTCTCCATATTTTTCTTTTATTAAAGTCTATACCCCATAAGAAGTTTTCAGTGTCAATAATAGACCACTGATGTTGAGATCCAGCAAAATCAGTAAGGTTATCATGCTTAGTACCCAAAATATCACCAGTACCAATAGTGACCAAACCAGAAGTTCCAGGCTGTCCTTCGAGTGTTGATCTCTCATTAACATAATGCCTATTAATTCCTTCCTCTTGTACAGAAATAAGAACACCATTAAAGTTGTGTAACTTAGTAATGCCGCCCATTCTAAAATCATAATCCTGATAATCTAAAACTAAAACATCCCTATATCCATCTAAAAAAGCTCCAGTTTCATGTTTCTGGGAATACATAACCCTTTCAGGATTATTAACATCTCTAAATGGAATTTCTTCATCAAATCCAGGAAAAGATACTAAAGAAAGTATCTGATTATATCCTTGATTATAATCATCAGCTTCTTTTTCAACATTGTTTAATGAAAATGATCCCATATCATTATCTCCAGGGAAAAACTTATTAGTGAAGTTATCATGTCTCATAGCATTATTAATGTTGTTCTCTGTAATAAATGCTATTGTCATTCCGAATTGGAATGAAGAATTATTTCTTGGTTCTACAGGAGTAATTGTAAGAGGAGCGAGAAATGTTGGTTGTGTATTTCCTACAAACATTGTAGATGGACCAACTTCAGCTGGCACATATGGAGGCAAACCAGAAGTTAATCCCTGTATATCCCCCTCATTTCTTGGTGCATATTTCGGATTATAAAGTTGTTTTCTAAAAACTCGTTGAAGAAAACAATCACCCTTATAATATTTAGAAGGATTAATTACAACATCAAAATCAGCAGTTCCATCATCATTAGAATCTATAGGAATATAATCACTAATTTTATAATATTTAGTAGATTTTACATCATATAAATCAACTATATTATAACTGCCAGAACCAGGATCAGTTGTATAAATATTCATATAATGATATCCATCAGCAGAAGAAATACTATCATGAGTAATTCCTATATATGTAGAGAAGGCTATTTCTGAACTAGCAACAGAATTTGCTCTTGATGGATAATTTGTTGCAAACCCATCTATAGTTTCGGTAAACATTAAAGACCCAAACTCATCTTCTGCACCTTCAGTAAAAAATGAAGTAAACTTATTATTGCTAGCTTGCTCCCATTCAGCTACATTACTAATAACAGCACCAGGAAACACATTGGGAGCACCCAAATAAGACAACCCCGAAGCAAGACTAAAATCCTGAAAAAAATCTCTTTTACAATATTCGTTATTAAACTTTATATTTAATGGATTAATAGGGTGTTGTCCAAAAGATACTATATGAGCTGTTTTTAAATTTAATTCTTTTAAAAAATGATGATCAGAACTATAAAAACCAATTTTTTCAACATCAACCCTTCCAGCCCAGTCTCTTCTTGAAAAAGGAAATGAAACTGGTCTTGAACCAGCCCCTCCAGTAGGTATAGATCTATCCCCACTATATATGTAAGGCAGATAAGCACTCCAAACATTAAGAACAGGAAATACACTTTCAACCATAGGAAAAACAAGATCATTGCTCCTTACTAATATTGGGGGTGGATCAAAAGCACCAACAGGAGCATCGTTATATGTTATAGCTCTTTTGGG
>TARA_R110002020_G_scaffold174704_4_pt1 | contig 37805 bp, 24 predicted proteins | sample TARA_R110002020 | Tara Oceans TARA_R110002020 (sample SAMEA4396489) | marine metagenome | biome: Westerlies Biome; feature: [MES] marine water layer (ENVO:01000295) within the mesopelagic zone...; material: water (ENVO:00002006), including particulate matter (ENVO:01000060) such... | reverse complement strand
GCCGGATGCGGGATCCTACTACTTCCAGATCGACCTTGAGGGCGATGGGAAGGTGGACAGCGACGGCTGGCTCTATATCAAATCCAAATGACCAAAATGAAATGATTCTCGCGTATGATCCATACTTGGGTCTTGGAAATGGAACAGTGCTTGAAAAACCGCTATGGCATTCCGCAGCCATTTTCGGACTGTGAATAGCCATTTGGACCCAAAGGAGCAGGGAAGAAATCTTATGGTCGTTCTGCTCCGCAAGGACTGTGCCGGTCCACAGCCTGGGAGGTACGCCCCATTTTCAGTGCACATATGAACTTGCAGTTACCAAATCGACCGATCCACTCCACCCAAGATTCGCTTAAAAAGCGAGCTTGGAAAATTAATTTGCCAATGTTCTTTTTTTATGGTTACTTTGAATTTCAAAGTTGAATAAGAAAAGGTGATCTTGATTATTCATTATAGATTCGGGCGGTGATATCGATAGACGGGTTGTTCAAGGCGTTTGAGAACAGGATCAGGATCGGCATCATGTCCGCCCTGTCGGTTAACGATTCGGTGGATTTCAATTCCTTAAAAGAATACTTGGACAGTACCGATGGGAATTTGGCAAGCCATCTCAAGGGATTGGAAAACGAAGGGTATATAGTGGCCGAAAAGTCGTTTGCCGGCCGAAGGAGGAACACCAGTTATTGCATCACCGAAAAAGGAAGAATTGCCTTTACGGAACATCTGAAAACCTTGGAGAAAATAATAAGGGCACAAAAATAGTTTTTTTTGCCTTTTTACTTTGAAAAACAAAGTATAAAACAAGATTGTGGAACGCACTCAGGAATTTTTAAAGACCGAACGAATACCATTAACAGCCATCAATTATGAATATTTCACACAGATTGGACCGCCTTCATCTATGGTTTCGGCAAAATCGATGGCTGTTGATCTATACATGGGCCACGCGGATCCTACTTGCCTATGCCTTTATTTTTGCAGGTTATGTTAAGATCATCGGGGAAAGGTTTACGGACCTGCACAACAAGCAGCCCATGGGCCATTACCTCCAGGCCCTTTTCGATACGGGATATTACTACACCAGTATTGGCATTGCCCAGGTCTTGGCCGGCGTATTGATATTGGTACCCCGCACCAGGTTGTTGGGGGTGCTGATCTACCTGCCCATTATTTTTAACATCACCGTACTGTCATGGTCCGTCAGGTTCGAAGGCTCGCTCTTTACCTCGCCCCTAATGGTGATCGCCTGTGTCTACCTCTTATGGTGGGATTACGATCGGGTAAAATACATACTTCCCTATAAGGGCGAAGCCCTCCCGGCCATACTGCCCAAACAGCCACTGAACAATAGTTTTCCTTGGGTGTTTTCCATTGTGGTCCTAAGTGTTTTGATAGGGGTGACCGCTTTTTCCATGACCATTTTTGATGTGATGCCCCGAAACACCCTGTCAGATTGTACAGATCAGTTTATAGGGACCACTAGAACAAGGGCCGGGAAGGTCTTTTGCGACTGTGTGCACGATCAAGGAAATATCCTTACCGATTGTATGACCGAATATTTTAATCTACCGGACGATGGAAAATAATCTGGAAGCTACACCCTCGGAATATTTTGTGCACAAAGGTTCCATCGTTCGGGAGATATGGGGAAAGGGCGATACCATTCTTTTTATCTTTGCCGGGGCGGCCGCCGAATTTGCCGTCAACAAGGCAGTGGATTGGCTCTACTTTACCAAACGTTTGCCCCAAGATCCCATTGGAAGATTATTTTCAACGGTTTCCTATGCCCGATCTATCATCCTTTCGGACCGCCAAGCGGCGTCAAGGGCCATTGCGTGCATGGCAAAAATACACAGTTCCGTTGAATCCGAACGAGGTGCCAAAATTCCCGGGTGGGCCTATAGGGACGTTCTGTTCATGTTGATCGCCTATTCCATAAACGCTTTCCAGCTCTTGGAGCGAAAACTCACCATAAGGGAAAAGGAAGAAGTCTTTGAAGTGTTCAACAGGGTAGGCAGGGAAATGGGTTTAAAAGGGCTACCAGAAACATTTAAAGCATGGAAAACAATGCGGCAAGATCATCTGGACAACCACTTGGAGTACAGCGGTTACAGTAAGGACCTTTTTCGGCAGTACCGCAAACACTTGGGGAAAGTGCGCTATCTGATCCTGATCGAAGTCCAAAAAATACTGGTGCCGGAAAAAGTCGCCGGATTATTGGGCTTTAAAAGAAAGTCCTTTTTAGGGCCATTGATCTTTCTTTATAGATGGGGAAGGGTCATAAAGCTGGATAAACCTTTAAAAGCGTTCCTGCTTCCCACCCAATATAAGGCCCAGATCAGGTCCCTGGATCTCTGACCTCGGACAACCATGGATATAGTGATATCCAACAGCTACAAAACATGTTGGCCGATACATAATCATATAAAAAAACCGCTTTCACAAAGCGGCTTTAAAAAGGTCGTAATAAATATGCACCGTGCCGTTCCCTATTAGAACATGAATTCAGGTGTTGGTGTGATCAGTTCGTTGATGACATGGACGACCGCGTCCTCGGACTCAATATCGCCCTGCACGATAGTGGCACCGCCTATATACACCATATTTGTGGTGTCGTCGGTGGTGATTTCGATATTTTTGTCACCTTCCAGATCTATTACCTGGTTATTTTTAAAGTCGTAGGAATGGACCTTGTTGGGCAGGATATAATTTTTGACAAAATTGACCAATTTTAATTGGTGGTCGGGATCTGTCAGTTTTGACACCTTTTTCAATTTCATTTCCCCAAAGGCTTCGTTGACGGGCATAAAGACCGTATAACCATCCGCATATTCCATTGAGGTATCCATCCCCGATGCTTTTAACAGACTGAGAAATATCGAAAATCGGTCATCCTTTTGCGCCAATTCCATAACGGATTGGGATTTTGAATTTCCCGCTTTGTTAAAAAATTTCTCCTGTGCAAATCCTGTGAAGGTTAGGAGTCCGAACAAAAATGCCAATAAAATATTCTCTTTCTTCATATTGTGTAGTTTTAATTAGATAATCATTTTTCTTAATATACTACATACTCATCTTTAATTCAACTAATTAGGTCGGTTTATGCTAGGTTTAACGTCCTTATGGACAATTTTAAGAACAAAATGTGCCCATATCCAAAATAAGGGCAGGGGACAGGGGAGAAGGGAACTTTGACCGTAACGGAAAGTTCCCTTCTTGATCATCTTCCTGCCGAATTCCCATTTTACTCCTTATATGGTAGGGGTGCCTCCCGTGACCTGTACGGTGGAAGAGGTCATATAACTGGACCCTTCACTGGCGAGCAATACATAAACAGCTGCCAGCTCTGCCGGTTGTCCGGCACGCTGCAAAGGGGTGTTCTTCCCAAAGCTGCTCACTACATCCTCGGGCATGGTCGCTGGGATCAAAGGGGTCCAAATGGGACCTGGCGCCACACAATTGACACGGATTCCTTTCTCGCCCCATAGTTGGCCCAGTCCGGCTGTAAAATTCTGTATCGCTCCCTTGGTAGCGGCATAGGGCACTAGGATGGGCTTGGGCTTGTAAGCATTTACCGAAGTGGTGTTGATAACGGCGCTTCCCGGTTTCAAATGGGGTTCCGCGGCCTTACAGAGATAGAACATAGCGTGTATGTTGGTCCTAAAGGTATAGTCCCATTCCTCGGCACTGACATCCTGTAACGATTCACGGGCCATTTGAAAGGCGGCATTGTTGACCAGGATATCAAGACCTCCCAATTCCGACACGGCCTTCTCCACAATCTGTTGGCAATGTGGCTCTTCACTGATGTCCCCTGCCAGCAGTACCGCTTTTCTACCGGCCTCCCGCACCCATTTTGCGGTCTCTTCGGCATCTTCGTGTTCCTCAAGATAGGAAATGAGCACATCGGCACCTTCCCTGGCATAGGCAATGGCAACGGCCCTTCCTATACCGGAATCGCCCCCTGTAATGATAGCCTTCCTTCCTAGCAACTTCCCGGAGCCCTTATAGGATTTTTCCCCATGATCGGCTTGGGGGTGCATTTCGTTCTCCCTTCCTGGCACTTCCTGTTGCTTTTCGGGATAGGGCGGTTGGGGATGTTTTTTTATCGGATTTTCTTTTTCCATACCATCTGTTTTTATACCCTAAAATTCGGGATCCCCATCCAAGTTGACCTTACATCATTCTTATTTTATGTTATATATTTTAATATAGTAGGTCCAAAAATAAGGACCCTCCCAAAAGTGGTGTGTAATACATGTGGCATTCCATAGTGGCCACTATCCGATTTCCTTCGGGAGTTGACCGGTTGTTCTTTACATTGGCATGAATGCCCCTTCGCCGCCGGACCCGTTCAAGAATCCAAAAACGTTAAAAGAAGGAATTCCGGCCTATTTCCAATTTCGGCCAGATCAAGTACTTTCCACATTGGGAGCGGGAAGCCGTCCAAAGAGCATTCCGCAATAGCGGAAGCGGCTTGGGCGGTGCGGCAGTTAGAAGTGCGTAGTATTTGTAGAAATTTGAAAGGGGACCCATATATGCGGCTCGAGCATAGAAAAAGCTAGTGGGAAAGTGTGCTGGTAGAAGTTAAACAAGGTTTGGGTTATGCCGATAAAGAAGGTAGGGAAACTTGTAAAGATCACTTATAAGTTCAAAATGAAATTTTCCCATTGAAGGTTGGAGGTATGGTGCTGGTAATTGGTGACCAAGATTCTTTTGATCGCCGCCTGAAGTACCCGAAAGGAATTCGGCTTGGTAAAGTAGATGTTCGCGCCCATTAAAAATGTCTTTTGCATGTCCGACTCCCTTGAGGAGGTACTGCAGATGGCCACTGGTATTTTGGACCATTTGGGATGTTCTTTTAATTTTTTAAGAACTTCAAGACCTGATATTTCCGGCATGTTAAGATCAAGGAACAACAATTCGGGCAACGGGTCTTCAGTGGTATCGATATACGCCAACAGATCTTTTCCAAGACCGAACAGTTTTAGCTGTACCGGAATTTTCAGATCTTCCACGGCCTCTTTAAAAAGTATTCTATCATCTTCGTCATCTTCTACCCAGATAATGATCCTTTTTGGGCCCATACGAAATTTTTAAGCTCTAAATGTAAGAAAAGTATCTATACAAAGGGTTGTTTTGTTTAATTTTTTTAAACATTGAACAAGTCATTTTGTAGACGAAACTGCTCCTTATATCCTAACATACATAAAATTGAACATAGGTAAATAAAACAAGTAAATAATTGATTTATATTTAAATAAAATTTTATCTGCATACCAATAATTAAGCTGAGGGACTGGTGCGGCATATCTTTTCCCCTCATTTCATAAACTGACCTTACCTGAAGAAGTATTAAACAGAATGGGGCGGTCTTACAACACCACTAACAACAGGTCCTTTATATTTTAAAGTCCCACATAAGCCTTATTCCCCCAAATGTCGTTTTAAAAAATCCATGACCTGGATCCGTACTTCGTCCGTATCGAACATTTCCCCATAATGGGGGGCATCCTTTACCAGGATCAGTTTATTGTCCACCCCTTTCACCGTCAACCAGGAACCTAACAATTGGGAATGTCTGGGGGCCACCATATCGTCCCTTTCCCCATGCACGATCAAAAACGGCGGGTCTTTTTCATCCACATAGCTGATCGGACTGGCCGCTCTTGCCAGATCGGGACGGGCCACGGGCGCAGCGCCCAATAGGAGCCCTTCGGCCGAATTGGCATCATCGGCATGAGGGAACAGGGTAAGGTCGGTCGGACCGTAAAAATCCACCACCGCCTTAAAATAAAAGTCCCCGTTCGTACCGGGCATATAAAAGTCGGTAATGGAATCGTTATTGGATAGTCCCATTAGCGAAGCCAAGTGCCCGCCGGCGGAAAAGCCCATAACGGCAAAGCGGTCCCTGTCCAGGCCATAGGTTTCCGCCTTGTCGAACAAAAAGGAGACGGCCTTATTGCAATCCTGTATTTGCGCCGGAAATACGGCCTGGGTACTGAACCTATAGTCAATGGACGCAAGGGCATATCCGCTGTTCACGATCTCGGCCACTGTTTTTTTCATATAGCCCATATCGGCCTACTTGTCGTTCGTCTGCCAACCCCCACCATGTACAAAAATGATCAAGGGTATTTTGCCCGTGGTCCTGGCCGGTAGGTACAGATCGAGCAAGTGTTTCCCTAAGGTGTCGTTATTGTAATTGATGTTCCCGTTCAGTACCGTTCCTTTGGGGAATAGGTCCATGACCCGATTGGTCTGTGCAAGACCTTGATGCAAGAGGATAAAAAAGATAAAAACGTAAGGAAGGGATATTTTTTTCATGGATCTGCGTTTTGCGCCCTATGGGATTTTGTGCTCAATTATAGAATTAAAATACAACTTCTTACGTAGCTGACCTAGTTTTTATTTGGGGCGGGCAACACCTGCTACAGGCCACAATCCCAACAAATGGCAGATCAGCTGTCCATAAGGATACGCTTGGAAGGGCCGACCTGTTGCTTTATGGTTCCAGATCCTTTTTGTTTTTTACTATTCTGGGCCCGTTTTTTAAAAGAACTTTAAAAATGGCACCCAAAAAAGACATTTTTTAAAGAAACTTTCAAAAATACGGGGTATGGGCGATTCCTATCGCACGAAGGGTTAACTTAGTGATCTTAAGCCATAACCAAACCAAGATGAATTTTAAAAGTTTCCCCGCCATTTATTTTCTATTCCTTTTTTTGAACGTTTTTTCCCAGACCGATCCCGCCCTGTTCAACAATCTCGATTTTCGTTTTATAGGACCGGAGGGCAATCGTGCCATTGCCATTGCGGGAGTGCCCGGAGATCCCATGGTCAATTATATCGGGGCCGCTTCGGGCGGACTGTGGAAAACAGTGGATGGGGGCATCTCTTGGGATCCTATTTTTGATGGGCAGGAGGTATCTTCCATCGGATCTTTGGCAATTGCGCCCACCGATCCCAATATCGTCTGGGTGGGAACAGGGGAAACCTTCGTCATTCGGCCGGCCCATGCCATGGGCGATGGTATCTATAGATCCGAGGATGCGGGAAAGACATGGAAAAATATGGGCCTCGAAAAAACGGGGCGTATCGGTCGGATCATCGTGCACCCCACCGATCCGGACATCGTCTATGCAGCGGCCCTGGGCCATACCTACGGACCCCAACAGGAGCGTGGTGTCTATAAGACTATCGATGGAGGAAAAACATGGGAACAGATCCTTTTTGTGGACGAAAACACGGGCGCGGCCGAACTGGCCATCGATCCCCAGAACCCCGATCGGCTCCTTGTGGGCATGTGGTCCGTACATATCAATTCTTGGGGATTGAACAGTGGGGGCCTTGGAGGGGGCATATATAGGACCACCGATGGGGGCGCCTCTTGGGAAGCACTTTCAAAGTACGGACTTCCAGGTGGTAAGGACAGCCCCGTAGGTAAAACGGGCGTGGCCATTTCACATTCCAGTCCCGATATCGTATATGCCCTGTTCGAAATAGATAGCCCCGCCCTGTACAGATCGGAAGATTTTGGGAACACTTGGACCCTTCAGAGCCGTAACCATGATATTGCCGAAAGGGCACCCTATTATACAAGAATGGCGGTCTCGCCGTCCGATCCCAACGAACTTTATTTTGCCAGTGTCCGGTTCAGCGTTTCAAAGGATGGTGGCAAAACGTACGGGCGAATGCCCGCGGGAGGGGATAACCACGACATTTGGTTGGATCCTACCGATCCAGATCGGATGATGGTGGCCCACGATGGTTGCGCCAGCATTACCTTGAACCACGGGAAAAGTTTTCAGCGGATCGTCCTTCCCATTGCCCAAATGTACCATGCCGCCGTGGACGATCAGATCCCGTATAATGTCTATGGCAACCGTCAGGATGGGTATTCCTATAAAGGGCCCAGCAATAGTAGGCAAGGGTATATTCCGTTGGGCCTCTGGGAAGGGGTAGGGGGCTGTGAAAGCGGTTTTGCGCAACCCGACCCTTTTGACAATGATATCGTCTGGTCAGGTTGTTATGATGGGGGCCTACAGCGTTACAATGCAAAAACGGGCCACGCACGGGAAGTGCGGGTATGGCCCGAAGCGGGATATGGATGGGAGCCTGGACAGTTAAAGTACAGGTGGCACTGGAACTTCCCCTTGGCCTTTTCCCCACATACCCGGCACCGTGTATACGTTGGGAGCCAGTTTGTCCATAAAAGTGATGACGATGGACAGAGCTGGCAGGTCATTAGTCCCGACCTTACATTGAACGACAAGACCCATCAACAGAATTCTGGCGGGATCGCCATCGATAACCTGATGACTTTCGACGGCGCCACCCTTTTCAGTATAGTGGAATCAAAATTGGAACCGGGCCTCATCTGGACAGGGAGCAATGATGGCCAAGTTAACCTTACCAAGGATGGCGGGGGAACATGGACAAATGTAACCGCCAACATTCCCGACCTTCCCAAATGGGGTACCATCGCCAATATAGAGCCCTCCCGCTTTTCAAAGGGGACGGTGTATATTTCGGTGGACCTTCACCAAATGGGCGATTTTGACCCGTATGTCTATAAAACGTCGGACTATGGCCAAACCTGGAAATTGGTAAGTGGCACGGTGCCCAGATCGGTACACAGTTTTGCGCACGTTATCAAAGAAGACCCAAAAAGGGAAGGGATGCTGTACCTAGGGGTGGACAACGGCATTTACATAAGTACCAACGATGGGGAAAGTTGGATGCGCTTGCGGAACAACCTGCCCCCGGCCCCGGTGTATTGGTTGGAGATCCAGGAACGTTTTGACGATTTGGTAGTGGGAACTTATGGAAGGGGATACTACATTCTGGACAATATATCCCCTTTGCGCGAATACGATATGGATGCCAAGGGCAAGGAGGCACATTTGTTCAGCGTACGGCCTTCCTATCGCTTTAACGATCAACAGGGAATAAAAACGGATGGGCCTAGCCTAAATTCCGGTAGAAACCCTGCCTATGGATCGGACATCAATTATTTTCTGAGGGACAGTACGGACCAAAAAGTGGAAATACAGATCCTGACGGCCAACGATGAGATTGTCCGTACCCTTAAAGGCGAGAACACGGCAGGGGTGAACAGGGTGATGTGGGACCTGCGGTACGAACCTACCTTTAAGCCCAAATTGCGGTCCACCCCTCCGGGAAGGCCCTGGGTACAGCTCAATGGGGAAGGGTGGAGACCACTGGTGACATGGGATCTGGATCTGATGCGCGGACAATACGGCCCTAGGGTGGTTCCGGGCAAGTATAAGGTGAAATTGATCGTCGGCGAAAAGGAGTTTATAAGGGAGATGGAAGTCCTAAAGGAACCTACCTCCGAGGGCAGTCTGGAAGATATCGAAAAACAGGTGGCCTTTTCCTTGGAACTGCGCGATGCGATGAACCTTGCGGTTACCATGATCAACGGGATAGAGGAGGTAAGGGCGGAACTCAATGAGGTCATACCGCTCTTAAAAAATAGGGGCGACAGCAAAAAGGCCGAACAACTCCGTATCCAAGCCGAAGCCATCGCAGGGTCGTTATATGACATTCAATTAACGGGTGCGCGTGAGGATGCCTTTAGGTCCCCCATGAAATTGTACGGTCGACTGAGCGCCCTTGCAAGTGATATTACCGGAAAAGGGGTCGACTTCAAACCTACCGACCAACAGAACGAAGTCTACGATATTTTCAATAACAGGCTTAAGGCCATCGATCAGAAATTCAAAAAGTTTATGGAAGTAGAGGTGGAAAGTTTTAACGGTATCTTAAAAAAGAGCGAACTGCAAATAAAGGAGGGCAAGAAGATCAAATTATGATTGTCGGTATGGCACAGGTCGGGTTTTGATCATCCGCTGTCAGGTAATGATCTGTAATTTTTTGAGCCCCATCCCATTGGTGTGGTTAGCGCTGCATTATAATAAGATTTCGGAGCCTCTGGGCCCTATTGTTCCTGTGGTCGATTGCATCGTTTCCATGGGCTATCCGCCATCCATCATCGTTTGTGCATAGCTTTGATACATTAACAGGAATTTATGAACGGCTCCTTCATCTTCTGGTAATCAATCCCTTATCTTTGTCGATTCTTCGAAAAGAAGAAAACGGTATAAATTTCGGGTAGCCTGGGAGGCCATATCCGGAATTTTTTGAATGGAATGCGTTCCGTACGGTGAAACGGTCTCCCTGATATGAACATAATTCATGGAAATATGAAAAATAGATTTTTTATAGTGTGTATAATGGCCGTATTGTTGAATATGATGGCCTGCTCCGATGACGATAAAAAGAATGTGGTGCCGGAACCCGATCCCGATCCTGAAAACCCGAGCACGGGAATGCCCGTGGAAACAAACGATCCCAATACGGACTATGAGCCGGCCTTTGAAGGACAGACCAGGGTGGATGGGGTGACTACCACAACACCCTACGTTTCCACTATTGTTACTTCTTCTTTGACCGCGCCATGGGGCATTACCAGCCTTCCCGACGGCAGGTTGCTGGTGACCGAAAAAGCGGGAAATCTGCGCATCGTGACCGCTAGCGGTACGGTGGGTGACGCTATCACGGGGCTTCCAGGGGTAAACGATGCGGGACAGGGAGGATTGTTGGGCATCTGTATAGATCCCGATTTTGCCGATAACCGTATGGTCTACTGGGTGTTCTCCGAAAATGTGGCGGGAGGTACGGTGACCTCGGTTGCCAAAGGACAATTGGCGGAAAATGAATCGGTCATTGAAGATCCAACGATCATCTATCGGGCAGATCCTTCGGCCAATGGTGGGAACCATTATGGCGGTCGTATCCTGTTCGACGAAACGGGAAACCTGCTCGTAAGCACGGGCGATCGGTCCGGCATGGATACCCGACCCTTGGCGCAATCGGTAACGGCGGCACTCGGTAAAATTGTCCGTATTACAGTGGATGGATCCCCGGCTCCAGGCAACCCATCGTTCAGCGAAGGGGGCGCCTTGCCGGAACTGTACAGTATGGGCCATAGAAATCCGCAGGGACTGGCCCTGCATCCCGTGACGGGGGAAGTGTGGCAGAGTGAGCACGGCCCTAGGGGCGGCGACGAGATAAACAGGGTCCTACCGGGCGAAAATTACGGTTGGCCTACCATCACCTATGGCATCGAATATGGCGGTGAGCCGGTAGGGGAGGGCATACAGGAACAGGAGGGGCTGGAGCAGCCCGTCTATTATTGGGACCCCGTAATATCACCTAGCGGTATTACCTTCTATGCGGGCGATCGTATTCCGGAATGGGAGAACAATCTGTTTGTCGGTGCACTTAGCGGTACCCATATCGCACGTTTGGTGATCGAGGACAATAGGGTAACGGGGGAAGAGCGTTTGCTTGCTTCCGAAGGCCAGCGTTTTAGGGATCTGACACAGGGAACCGATAACGCTTTGTACGCCATTACCGACGCAGGCCGTTTATACCGCATCGACAGGGAATAATGACCTTAACGTATGATCAACGGTTTTCTTATAGTTCTTTGTTGATGTACTGCTCATAAAAATCATCCTGATAGACCTTTCCTATGGGGATTTCATGATTTTGGATATAAATGGTCTTATTATCAAAGGCATCTATGGCGGCCTCGTTTACGATATAGGATTTGCTGACCCTGATAAATCTCTCAGGGGGCAATTGATTGTGCAGGGTTTTTAGGTTTAACAAGGTCATGATCTTCTCGTTGCCACTGTATATCAGCGAATAATCTTTGAGGCCTTGAATAAAAAGTATCTTCTCGAACAAAATTTTATGGTACTTGCGGTCCGCCTTGACGAACAGAAAGGTTTTGGTCGCTCCCTGTGTATCCGTTTCTTCTTTTAAAAGCAATCTGTTAAGGGAAAGCGCTTTTTTTACGGCCTTTTCAAAGCGCTCTTGAAATATGGGTTTCACCAAATAATCAACGGCATCCAAAGCATAACTTTCAACGGCGTAATTTCTGTACGCCGTCGTGAAAATCACCAAGGTGTCCGTAGAAATACTTTCGGCCAACTCCAATCCGTTTAGTCCGCACATTTCGATGTCAAGGAATATAAGATCGATCTTATTGGAGGCCAAAAATGTCCTTGCGGTTAGGGCATCGCTAAAATCTTTTACGAATTTTAAGGATGGTTGGGTCTTGATCAGGTCTTTAATGACCTCCCTAGCAATGGGCTCATCGTCTACAACAATACAGTTCATATGGGAAAAGTTATTTCTACTTTATATGTTTTGTCCATGTCCATGATGGATAGGGTGTGCGTATCAGGAAAAAGTAGTTCCAATCGCCTTTTTACGTTTTTTAGGCCGACGCCCTTATTGGTACCACTTTTTGATCTTATCGATTTTGTGTTTACGCATTTAAAGATCAATAAATGATCCGATTCCTCAAAGGACACGCTGATAGAGGAGGCCTCTGTGGGGTCGAGACTATGTTTAATGGCATTCTCCACAAACACTGAAAAAATATTGGTTGGTACTTCCAGGGCATCCTCCTGTGGCGGGAGAACATTAAAACTAAAATTATCCCGTCTGATACTCTCAAGATTGAGGTAATCGTTGATAAAATTGATCTCCGACTCCAGCGATACATATTTTTGGTTGTTTTCGTACAGGTGATGGCTTAAAAAATCGGATAGCCGTGCAAGGACCACGGATGCCTTTTTCTGGTCTTTCGCCACTAGATAATTAAGGTTGTTGAGCGTATTGAAAATAAAATGGGGGTTGATCTGATTTCTTAGGGCCTTTAGTTCCATTTCCACCGTATTTTTCTCCAACTCTTTTATCCTGTTATCATATTTTACCCATTTTTGAAAAATTTTCACCCCGGTGGAGACCAGTATAAAAGGGCCCAATAGGGCACAGTACACTATAAATTGGATCAAAAGGGAGGGGGTCTCGTTATCCGGACCCAATTGGTTCGGATCATCAAAAAAACTATGGACAATGTTCAGGGCAAGTAAGCTCAGTACCAAGAGCAAAAACATCGATCCCAAATAGATGGAATACTTTTTGGTGTACAGGAATTTTGGCAGGAGCACGTATAGGTTAACGTAAAAGACACCTAATATAACAAGGAGCGTCGTCAGCAGATCGGGTATGTTATGTTCCCGTAGCGGTTTTATACTGATGAAAAGTGCAAATAGGAGCACAACCCCCGTGGCATGTCTGTATATGCTGAACTTTTTTCGTACCAGCGCTTCGATTAGGTGAAATTCCCCTGGATTTTCTCTTAGATCGGTACCCATCCCGTATAAAGTTTAAACGAGTTCAATACTAAAGAACAATATTTTTTGAAAGGAAGCTGTGTTTATATACCAAAGCGCATTCCCATCATACAAAATTACCGAAAATTAAACTGTCCACTTTCCCGTTTAGAAGTAAACCGTTGGAGGTTTCATTTTATATATGAAACAGGCTAGTTGGTATAGTTATTTTAGGACGGGCCTCCCGTTTTTATAATTTCGCCCCAGAATCAAAATTAAAGGATATGAAAGAGAACGTTTTATTTGGACAACACAGAAACAATAACACGCTGAAAAAGAAGGAAAAAAATAAAAGGTGGATCTTGTTAATGGCCTTTTTTTGTATGGTTATGTGCAGCGCCCTTTTTGCCCAGGAAAAAGTGGATATGGTCGTTATGTTAAATGGTGATATAAAGAAAGGTACCGTACTCGATATGGCCTCTGGGGATATCAAGTTTAAACATGTCGGCGAGGAGCTGGAATATAATATCGCAAGGAAGGATGTAAACCAGATCCAATTTGCCAGTGGTAGAATAGAGCTGATAAACAAATTAAAGGAGCCCACCCTAGCTTCCATACAGTCCGATATTATAGACCGTAAGAATAAAATAGCCGTGCTGCCCTTTTCCATAACCTCCAATGATGGTGCCATACAAAGTGATGCTTTTGGGGTGCAGGTACAAAATGAATGTGCCAATATTCTAAGGGAAGAAATTTCATACGGCCTCAAGGTGCAAGATCCCATGACCACCAACGCATTGCTCGCAAAAAACGATCTTGGGGCGGCTACCTTGGCTACCATGCTCCCAACCGAGATAGCGGCCATTTTAGGGGTGGAGTTTGTTGCCTACGGCGCCACAACGGTCATAAATAAGGGTGCTACGAGCAATGCGACCGATTATACGACCTACAAGGAAAAAAATAAGGACAGGAATGAAAAGGATGCTAAAGGGGTCGTTTTTAATTCCTCCAATTCTTCCACCACGGTAAATTATGACACCAAAGTAGATTTTAAGATATTCGACGATCAAGGAAAGAACATTTACACAAGGTCTAGGCACTACCCATTGGGAATGGGGCTGGTGGACGGGTACAAACGTGGATTGAAGTTTTTGATCAAACGTTCCCCATTTGGAAGTAAACATAAATAAGACACCCCATCCCTCCCAAACCTTGGGAACTAGGTATCGTTTTATAAGAGTCGTGATGGACACATCATTGTGAAAATGCAATAAAGGGCATGATCACTTTACAGTAAAGATAACACGTTGGTAACGGGTCAGGGCCGGAAAGCCGGTGTCGGTACCTTCAACGATAACATGGTATTTTTCCCCCGCTTTGGCCGTTGTCGGGATGTTAACCTTGGCGATATCCGATTTTTGTTCCACTGTGGTCAACCCGGCCCCGGCCTCACCATACGGCCAGACCGTAAAATATACTGGGTGTCCGTCCACATCGTTACTTGATAAGTTAAGGGTTACCGTTTCGCCGGGTCTTACGGCTATGGCACGGCCTTCGGCTACCTTGATTTGTGGGGCATGGTTTGCCTCTTCAAAAGTTTTTATGCACCAATCGGCCCGTGCGGCAAAGTCCAGCTGCATGGGTTTTATCCAACGGGTCTGTGCATAGCTCTTATCCAATTTCCCGGTCAGGGGATTTAGGTCGGAGGCGGCATCGCCATCATCGTATCGATAAGGATTATCCGCCGATTTAACAAAGCGTCCGCTCCATCCCCCATAGGATGGATCTTCGTAATTGTCCAGTCCCACTTCTACCAAATGTAAAAAAGCAGGGCTATCACCTTCCGAAATAAAATCGTATTTGCCAAAACTGCCCACAGCTGTATTGGTTATTTTGGCAATATCTCCCTGAAAATGGTCGGGGTCACCAGCTTGCTTTTGTCCATCTCCATGGGAATAGTATTTTTGTAACAAGGGGCCGTGGCCATTGATAATATTCGCCCCCATAAAACTCCCTTCCAAATAAGGTTGTTGTTCTTTGGGAACCACTTGTTTCCAAGGGTATGCAAAGCACCAAAACTGGTTGGCATTGTAAAAAACCCGTATCTCTGGCCAATTTGGGCCTATATAGTTCCGGTAGGTGGCATCTTGGTCCATGATGGTATAGAGGATCGCCTTTTTTGAAACTTTTTCCTTAATGGCGTGCCAATTCTCGGTACCTGAATGGTCTTCCTCTATTGATTTTAAAGCACGGGCAATGGTGTTGGTACCGCCCCAGGCCTGTAGGAAAATTTCCCGATCATCTCCGTCCAATAATTTTTGGGCGATCCACTCCGAGCCTTCGGTGCGTTTTTCCATATCTCCTTCAAAATCAATGTTGCCTACTTTTACCAAAGCCAACAATTCTTTCGCAGTTGGAAAGTTTCGATCGTGAAGTTTCAGGTTGGCATGTACTTTATCGTATTCGGTCAACAATTCCTGCATCCAGTTGGTGCCGGGCCACCTCAGTTCCTTCCGTTCCCCGTACATATTTCGGGTCATTTCCATTTCGGAAACCTGGGTGGTCCCTTTTCCGTCCCCTTTCCAATGCCACATGGAGCTTGAGTACACCAATCCTTCGGTATCGAATTCATTGGTGTACAATAGAAAACGGATAAAGGTATCCACATCGTCGATCTCCCCATCGGTGGTGACGATGGTCCGTTTGTTGGTTTGTTGGGCCAGACCGGCCATGGACAGTAAGATAAGGGGCAGTAAAAGACCGATTTTTTTCATGGTTTCCCTGGTGGTTGTTAGTTTGGTTCCATCCATCGATGGCTTTTCCCTTTACGATCGTTCGGGTGTTTGGGCACGAGCTGTATCTCCTTACGGGGCTTTCAAATGGTCCTTGAAGGGTGCTCCCACGGACCGCGATAGGGGCGCTTTAACATTAAAGTGGCCTCCGGATCACCAACAATGATCTTTTGTTGTGGGTCATAGACCAAGGGCCGCTGCAGTTGCATGGAAAGATTTGCCATTATACAACTGGCAGTGGAAATATGCCCCTCTTCCACATCGGCAATGGGCAGGGAACCTTGCTCGATGGAAGCCAACAGATCCAACATATGTGCCCGGGTGGCCGGTGCCGTATGCAGCTCTATACCGTCCTCTTGTAGGTCCTCCGGATATTTCCCGCGTTCGTAGACCGCTTCCTTTTTAATGGTATCCCCATCGCCATGGGGAACGAATTCGTATTGGTATACACTGCCCTTAAAGGTCCCTTTGTCGCCATAGATAAAGAACGCCCAAGGGTATTCCGGATCGGTGGGGGTGCCCCAGCTGCGGTGCTGCCAGACGCAGTTGAGCCCGTCAAATTCAAATATAGCGGTCTGTGTGTCAGACGTATTGGCAACGGAATCCTTTTGCACATAGATACCTCCGGTGGAACTTACTTTTTTGGGCCACCCCAGTCCCAACATCCACCGTACGGCGTCCAACATATGCACGCACATATCGCCCACGATCCCATTTCCGTATTCCATAAATGCCCGCCATTGCCTATGGGGAAGGCCAATGTAGGGCCTTAGGGGAGCGGGACCGGACCAAAGATCGTAATCAAGGTAAGGGGGAATTTCCCGTACCGGCGGATTTGCATCCAGGCGCATATGGTAGTAACAGCACATTTCCACATGGGATATGTTGCCCAAGAGCCCGGCATCTATAATATTTTTCTTGCCCTCGATCAAGTGGGGCGTACTTCGGCGCTGCGTGCCTATCTGTACCTTTTTCCCATATGTTCGTGCGGTTGCCAAAATAGCCTCTCCCTCCAGCACATCAAGGCTGATCGGTTTTTGAAGGTAAAGGTGCGCGCCCGATTTGATGGCTTCAATGGCCTGGAGCGCATGCCAATGGTCTGGCGAGCCGATAAGAACGATATCCAGGTCTTTTTCGGCCAGCATTTGTCGGTAATCCCGGTACAAACGGGGTATTTTACCGGATCGCTGCCGTTGGGAAACAAGTTTTCCCGCTTCCTGTAATTGCTGTTGATCGACATCACAGAGGGAGACCACTTCCACATTGGCCACTTGGATCAGTTTAAAAAGATCGCTCTTGCCATACCATCCAGTGCCGATAAGGCCTACCCGCCATTTGCGTTCCAGGTCCACAATATCCAGTCCGTACGCACCAAAGGGCGCAAGGGCCAGGGCGGCCGTGGAACTTTTTAAAAAGTTCCTTCGGTTTATGTAAAAGCGCTTGTTTTCCATTTTTTATTGAAGTGATTTAATCTTTTTTGATTGAAGCGAAACTTAGCTATTTTGAGCCAATTGAGAAAAATTCAAATCACTTCCTTTTAAAGGCTCCATTTATTGCCAACTTCGCTTAAGGGCACACAACCATTGTAGGCGCCCGGTATGGGATCGTAGCTCAGCACCGTTTCCCCAATTTCCTCGGATGTAAAATAGGCCCAAAGTGCCATGGACTTCAGCGAGCGGTAGAAACCTACCGGTTCTTGCGGGCCTACACCGGTACCCCAGACACTGCTACCGAACTGGCCTGGGACTTGCTCCGCTTTTTCCAGGACCTTGATTCGATCCGCATCGGAGAGGTCCAGAAAGTGGTCCCCAAAATCCCTTTTGCAATCTGCATTGAACGTTCCTATTTCGTTTCGGATCCGATCTTGCCCTTCGGCATTGTACAGTTTGGCAAAGGCCCTGTCCATAAAAATATCGACTTTCACGTCCAGGGCACCGGGGGTATCCGTACGTGGAAGCACCATATCGACTATTTTGGAAATACATGCCGCCTCCCCCATGGTCAGGAACATGGGCTGCCAGTTTACCCGCGCCTCTTCTTTGCACGATTGCAAAAGGGAAAGCAAGGAGGGTCCCACCACCGCTGCAGCGGTCATGTTTCCAGTAAATTTTAAAGCTGTTCTCCTATCCATGGTCAAATGTTGAATTTGTTGAGTTCCGCCACTGCGTGATCGGTGGCCCTGGCGGTAAGGGCCATATAGGTGAGCGATGGGTTTACACACGAATTGGAGGTCATACAGGCGCCATCGGTTACAAAGACGTTTTTTACTGCATGTACCTGGTTTGTACCGTTCAGAACGGAGGTCTTGGGGTCACGCCCCATACGGGCGGTGCCCATTTCATGTACCCCATATCCGGGCTCGTGCTCGTTGTCGAAGCCCATGACGTTCTTCAGTCCCGCCCTTTCCAACATCTCTACGGCATCCTCCCGTATCTGCTTGTTCATCGCCAATTCGTTTTCCTTGTATTCACAATCGATGGATAGCGTGGGCTGCCCCCATTTGTCCGTTACGTCGCCATTAAGGTACACCTTGTTCCCATGGTAGGGCAAACACTCCGCAAACCCCGTGATGAAGAATTCCCATGGACCGGGTTTCATGATGCTGTCCTTATAGGCAGCCCCGAACTCTTTGCGGTTGGCGGCTTCGCTATTGCCCATACGGTAACCCCCGCCCTGATAGCCAAAACCCCGTAAAAATTTATCGGTTTTGGATTTTTCGTCGATGTTCCAATAGCGGGGAATATAGATTCCATTGGGCCTGCGGCCGCTGTAATAGGAACTTTCAAAACCTTCCACCTTTCCCACGGCCCCAACACGGTAGGTATGGTCCATTAAATTATGTCCCAGTTCCCCACTGTCGTTGCCCATTCCATTTGGGAACCGATCTGAAGTGGAATTCAACAAGATCTGCGTGGTGCTCAAAGTGGATGCGTTGCAGAAGATTATCTTCGCCTTGTATTCAATAGCTTCGTTCGTTTCGGCATCGATGATACGCACGCCCGAGGCCTTCCCTTTGGTTTCGTCGTACATGATCGACTGTACAATGGAATTTGGTCTAAAGGTGAGGTTCCCGGTAACATTGGCCGCGGGAAGCGTAACCGCATTGCTGCTAAAATAAGCCCCATAGGGACAGCCCCGGCTACATCTGTTGCGATACTGGCACTGTCCCCTCCCGTTTAGGGGCTGGGTCAAATGAGCGACACGACCTATGATCATATGGCGCTGAGGGAAATCGTCCTTGAACCGCTGCTTGAGATGCTTTTCCACACAGTTCATCTCCATGGGCGGAAGGAAATGGCTATCGGGAAGCTGCGGCAAACCAAGGGGTTCGCCGCTGATACCTGCAAACTTCTCCACATAGGTGTACCAAGGTTCCAGGTCCTTATAGCGGATGGGCCAGTCCACACCGTGGCCGTCTTGGGCATTGGCCTCAAAATCCAGTTCGCTCCAGCGGTAGGTCTGTTTTCCCCATAATAGGGACCTGCCTCCCATTTGGTGGCCCCGTATCCAAAGGAACGGTTTTACCTCGGTATAGGGATTCTCCTCATCGTTGGCAAAAAAGTGTTCCGTATCCTGCCCTATAAAGCCCGAACGGATGGCCTTGTAATGTTTTTTTTGTAATGCCGGGGTCAGTCCCCCACGGAGTTCCATATCCCAAGGATCCAGATGGGCCGTGGTGTAGTCTTGGGGATGTTCCACAATGGCCCCCCGTTCCAGGACCAAGGTTTTAAGGCCCTTTTCGCAAAGTTCCTTGGCCGCCCACCCGCCACTTATTCCGGAACCGATGACAATGGCGTCATAGGTGTGCTTCGGGTCGGCATCAATATTAAAGTTTGGCATTTTTATATTGTTTTTAATTACAATAGTACAAAAAAACTTATCAAGTGTCTTGCCGACACTCTTTTGACCGAACTTAAATTTCACGGCCACTATCGTTCAAATATGCTATTTGGCTGCTCCCAAATGGTAAAGGTATTCCCGGAGGATCCATTGGATTATTCTTTTTACGGACGCCTACCTGTTATTGACATCCCAAAATGTACGTTAAAAATTTAAAGTATGAAAAATTTTAGAACGGTTTGGTATAGGAAAGATATACTCCATTTCATAAGGAAAAAATAAAGAGGCGAAGTTGAACCTACTTCTGGAGGTTATGTTGTGACTTAAGGCACTTTAAGGGCATCGTCCTCTCATCGCTGCTAGGTCGTTTCCTCGGGAAATTCGACCGATATGCAACAGGGTAAAATAGAAAAGGGAACTGAAACAAAAGCTCGAAAGTGCTCGCCAATACTGGGATTTTTAAAATTTTAACATATATACATCCTTAATTTATTAAGTGTTAATTTTTTGATCGTTCAATATTTTATGTTAAAATACCGTTAATTGTTAATTTTTAATTAATATTGTTCTTGAAATGGAATAATTAACTGACTTAAAATTTAACTATTTATGAATCCAAGCAAATTTCAGATTTTGGCGAATTGGGCGAATACCGCTCAAAGGGGCCGAGCCTTCTTTTTGTCAATGGTGCTGACCTTGATAGGTTGGCCGGCATTGGCAGCAATGCCAGATTTGGAGGGAACCGCACCTCCTTACCAAGAAACCATTACGGGTACCGTTTTGGACGATATGGGGAACCCTTTGGCAGGGACCAATGTAATCGTAAAAGGGACCACCAATGGTACCCAAGCGGATTTTGATGGCAACTATACCATAACGGCCGCCTCCGATGCCACCCTCATTTTTTCGTATGTGGGTTTTAGTACCGTGGAAATTCCCGTAAACGGAAATACCACTATCGATGTTTCCATGGTAACGGATGCCGCTGCCTTGGATGAGGTCGTGGTAACGGGGTATGGCACACAGACAAGGGGAGACCTTACGGGTTCCGTAGGTACCGTCAATGTGGCGGAAGCTACCAAGACCCCTATCGTCAATGCCGCAGAAGCCTTACAGGGAAGGGTTTCCGGGGTCACTATCACCAATAATGGGGTTCCAGGCTCTTCCCCGGTAGTACGTATCCGAGGATATGGCACGGGCAACAGTAACGATCCGCTATATATTATCGATGGGGTACAAACGGATGATCCCGGTATTCTGAACTCTATCAACCCGGCGGATATCCAACAGATGAACGTACTTAAGGACGGTGCCGCGGCCATTTATGGGGCAAGGGCCTCCAATGGTGTTGTGATCATCACCACCAAGACCGGTGGTTATAATATGGATTCGGCAAAGCTGTCGCTCGACATGTACACAGGATATTCGGTGGCAACCAATTTGCCGGAAATGCTGAACGCAAGACAACATGGGGAAATGATTTGGCAAAGCCAGATAAATGATGGAGTGACCCCTTCGCACCCCCAATATGGAAATGGTGCGAGTCCTGTTGTGCCCGAAACCATACAAGGGGCTCCAGTCAGCATGACCGTAAAACAAAACGGTACCGATTGGGTGGATGAGATCTATAGGTCCGCAATTACCCAAAATGCCTCCATTACCTTGGAGAACGGGAACGAAAAAGCGAAATTCCTTTTTTCTGCCAGTTATTTGAACCGTCAGGGTATCCAGATCCATACGGGCTTTAAAAGAGGTTCTACCCGATTGAATTCCGAATTTAAGGTGGGCGATAGGGTCCGGATCGGACAACATACCAACATTTCTTTCGACAGAAGGAGCGGAGGACAGTCTTGGTATAATTTTGCCACAAGGATGTCTCCGCTGGTCCCCGTATATGATGACGAGGGCAATTTTGGGGGCAACTACAGTAACGATACCGGTCTTTCAAACCCTAACAACCCTGTAGCGGAAGCAACAAGACAGGCGGACGATTTCAGGAAGACCTTTAGGGTGTTCGGGGATGTATATGCCACATTGGATATTTTGGATGGTTTACAGTTCAAAACTTCTATCGGTGGTTCCATACGGGCATACAACGATAGGCGTTTTAGGGCCTTGATCCCAGAATCCTCCGAACCGTTGGCGACCAATACACTTACCGAGGCCGAACAGGATACCTACGAATGGGTATGGACCAATACCTTGAGCTACAATAAGGCGTTCGGTGATCACAGTATCAATGCTCTAGTGGGTATAGAGGCCTTATCCGTTCAGGGGAAGGGCAAGGAAATCTCCAGGACCGGATTTTTCTTTGAAACACCCGATTACTACCTGTTGAGCAATGGAGGGGGCGCGGCCAATGTCGCATCCGCCTATGATAATGCCTCTTCGCTATATTCCCTGTTCGGGACCGTCAACTACAATTACGCAGGTCGTTACCTGTTAACGGCCACCGTTCGTCAGGATGAATCCTCACGTTTTGTAGGGGACAACAAAAGTGATATTTTTCCTTCCTTTAGTGCGGGATGGGTGGTAAGTAACGAAAATTTCTGGCCGGCCGATAATTTTATGAGTAGGTTAAAGCTCAAGGGATCATGGGGGCAGTTGGGCAACCAGACACTTCCCGTAAATAACCCTACCGTCAATTTTTCCGTTCTAAGTGAGCAATATGCCAATTACGTGTACAGTGGTAGTGGGGGAGCTACACAAGGGGCCATTTTACAGGCTGCGGGCAATCCCAATCTGAAATGGGAAACCAGTGAAACGACCAACTTTGGTATCGAAATGGGTTTCTTTGAAAATAGATTGAACCTTTCCGCAGAATATTTTACCATTACGACAAAGGATTTGATCAGTCAGAATGGAAGTTTGTATAGTTCAACATCCATAGACGCCGCCCCCCCTTATGTGAACATAGGTTCCATCGAGAACAAGGGTGTGGACGCTACCTTAAGTTATGCGGACCAGACCAATTCCGGCTTCAGTTATGGTGTGGATATCAATTTCTCCAGTTATAAAAATGAAGTGATCGACCTGATCAGTGCCTTCCAGACGGGATTTGGAGGATTTAGGACCACGGGTACCGTTACCAGGACCCAAGCGGGGCAACCCATTTCCTCCTTTTATGGAAGGATAGTTGATGGCATCTTTGCTTCCGAAGCGGAAGTGGCCGCAGCTGCAAGCCAAGGGTTTGCCACTCCTGCCGATGGGGTCGGACGGTTCCAATACAGGGATCTTAACGATGATGGGGTGATCAATGACGATGACAGGACCTTTATCGGGTCACCACACCCCGATTTCACCTATGGGGTCAACCTGACCTTTGGTTACAAGGGCTTTGATATGTCTGCCTTCTTTCAAGGTTCGCAAGGGAACGACATCTTCAACAATGAAAAGGTATATACCGACTTCCCATCTTTCTTTGATGCCAACAGAAGTGTAAGGGTCTTGGATTCTTGGACCCCCACTAATTTGGATGCAGAATTGCCTGCATTGAGTAGGGGTATAACGAACAATGAAGGAGCTGCAAACTCGTTCTTCGTTGAGGATGGATCATATATGAGGCTGAAGAACTTACAGATCGGGTATACTTTTAATGAGCAGATTTCCAATATATTGGGAATGGATAGCGTGCGTTTTTATCTTCAGGGCACCAACCTTTTCACGCTGACCGGCTATGACGGTGTCGATCCCGAACTACAACCTAGATTTTTGGATAACGGGGCCATAGACAACCTTACTATTGGGGTTTCCGACAACAACTATCCTTTAGCTGCAATTTATTCCTTCGGGGTCAATCTAAAATTTTAAAAAATGAAAAAGAAAATAATATTTTCAACTTTACTGGCAGGTCTATTGCTATGGGCCTGTAGCGACAGTTTTACCGAACAGCCCGCAGTGGGCAATATTCCCGATGAGGACTTACAGAATGAGGTAGGGGTGAACCTTAAATTAACGGCTGCTTATTCCGCCATGGATGGGGAACGTGTAAACCGACAGGGAGAAGGGGTCGCGGCCGGCGGGGATAACTGGTGGGCCGATGTGGTTTCGGATGATGCCCATAGGGGCAGTGAAGATGGTGACAACACCGCCTTGTTCCAGATCGAGACCTTGGACTGGCAGACCGGTAACAATTTCTTTTTGGGAAGATGGAGCGCGATTTTCGGCGGAGTGAACCGAGCTAATGCCGTGATCGATCTTATCAGTAAGATTCCTGAGGGCGATTTTACGCAACAAGAGGGGGAAGCCCTTTTTCTTAGGGGCTATTTTAATTTTGAACTCCAAAAGTTTTGGGGCAACGTGCCCTTCATTTCCGTGGAAAATTTGGTCAACGAAGAATTCAACCAACCCAATCCTGGTCCTATTTGGGCCGAAATTGAAGCGGATTTTCAAGCGGCAATCGATATGTTGGGGGACGATATTATCCTCGGTCGGGCGAATTCGTGGGTTGCCAAGGCTTTCTTGGCAAAAGCGTACCTATATCAGGGCAAGTATGATGAAGCGCTTCCTTTGTTCAACGATGTAATCAACAATGGTCCCTATTCGCTAAATGCAGAATTCGTGAACAACTTCAACTTCGCAGGGGAAAATGGGCCGGAGTCCATGTTCGCCATCCAATTTTCATCGGATGATGGACGTTCCTTTAACGGAAATGGGGCCGGTACCTTGAACTTTCCTGGGGGAGGACCATTAGAGCCCGAAACCTGCTGCGGTTTTTATCAGCCTACCCAAGACCTGGTGAATGCATACCAAACGGACGGTTCGGGACTGCCTTTATTGGAGACCTACGCGGCAAGTGATGTGGCCAGTGATTATGGGATCAACAGTGATGAAGCCTTTACACCGCATTCAGGGCCTTTGGACCCTCGGGTGGACTATACAGTTGGTAGAAGGGGAATCGATTACAACGGGTTTGGCAACAACCCTGGCAAGGCATGGATAAGGGCGGCCTTTGGTGATATTTCCGGACCTTATCTGCCCAAAAAGAACGTCTATCAAGCGGATGAGGTGGATGCCAACCGCGGTACCGGTGGTTGGGGCTCCGACTGGTCCGGCATCAACTATAACATCATGAGATTTGCCGATGTATTGTTGATGGCCGCGGAAGCAGCTGCTGAAAAGCCTGCCCCGGATTTGGCATTGGCCTTGGATTATGTGAACCGGGTTCGAAACAGGGCAAAGAATATGACCTATGTACAGGCACGTGATGCAAATGATGTCCCTATTCCGGATACGGATGCGGCCAATTATCAAATTGAGCTCTACGGCTCTTTTCCAAGCCAGGATTTCGCCAGACAGGCGATCCGTTTTGAACGCCGTTTGGAACTTGGTATGGAAGGACATAGGTTATTTGACCTTAGAAGATGGGGCATTGCCGAACCCACCATCAATACCTACATCCAAAATGAAGCTGCGGATTTAGATCAATCCGGTTATGGATCCAAATTTGGCACTTACCAATCCAAACATGACCTATTTCCCATACCGATCAATGCGATCGATCAAAGTGGTGGGATTTTGGAGCAAAATGAAGGATTTTAATACTGTATTATAAATATATGTAATAGGTTGCCGGTGTATACTGGCAACCTATTTTTAATTTAGGGAGCCAAAGAAAGACCATTTATCTCCGTTCCCGCCATCCGCTCCAGCGGTTTTCATATGCAAATGGTTCTTTTTTATCGGAAAGTGGTTTATCTTGTTCAGGCGAAAGCCCATAGTTTTATTAATTAATATTCAGCAACAGTGATCAAACATTCCTTTTTACTTGCAGTAGCTTCATTGCTGGCCCTTTCTTGTTCCAAGGAACGGGAACATACCTTATTTTCACAAATTTCATCAGATCGGTCGGGCATCGACTTCAACAATAAAATTGTGGAGACCGATAGTTTTAACATACTTACCAGTGAATATATCTTTAATGGGGGAGGGGTCGCCGTGGGCGATTTTAACAATGATGGCAGACCGGACCTTTTTTTTACCGGTAACCAGGTGCCCAACAAGTTGTACCTGAACCAGGGCGATTTTAATTTTAGGGACGTCTCCAAAATAGCGGGGGTGGAAGCCATTGATAAATGGAATACGGGTGCCGCCGTGATCGATATAAACAACGATTCGCTCCTGGATATCTACGTATGTGCCGCCATGTACCCCACGGAGAAAGAAAAGGCCAATATATTATTTGTAAATCAGGGCATGGATGAAAATGGGGTTCCGATTTTCAAGGAAATGGCCAGGGAATATGGCATTGCGGATACCGGAAACAGTATGAACGCCGCATTTGTCGATTTTGACAAGGACGGGTTTTTGGACCTCTACGTTCTCAATAACGTGGACCTGCACATACTTCCGGCAAACTATAGGGAAAAGATAACCGATGGCTCATCTTTGAGCAATGACCGGCTCTACCGCAACAATGGGGACAACACCTTTACGGATGTCACCATGGAAGCGGGCATAACCATAGAGGGCTATGGCCTGGGCATAGCCGTTTCCGATCTGAATTATGACGGCTGGCCGGACATCTATGTAAGCAACGATTATTTGAGCAATGATATCCTTTATATAAACAATGGCGATGGGACCTTTACCGATAAAATAAGCCAATACATAAAACATCAGAGCAAATTCTCCATGGGCTCCGATATCGGGGATTTTAACAATGATGGTTTCCTCGATATCCTTACGCTCGATATGCTTGGGGAAACCAATTATAGATTGAAGACCACCATCAAAGGGACCCGTTACAACGACTATTACATGAACGAAAAGTTTGGGTACGATCACCAGTACATGCGCAACATGCTGCAAATGGGACAGGGCCCCGATACCCCCTATAGTGAGATCGGGTTGATGGCCGGGATCGCCAAGACGGATTGGAGCTGGTCGCCCTTGTTTATGGATGTCGATAACGATGGGCTCAAGGATGTACTGATCACCAATGGGTTTCCCCGTGATATAACGGACCTTGATTTTGGGGAATTTAACTTTAACGTGCGGAAATACCTGGGTCCCTCCCAGATCTTGGATTCCATTCCCGTGATCAAAATTCCGAATTACGCCTACAGGAACCAAGGGAACGGTCAATTTAAGGACGTTGGCAAGGAATGGGGACTTAGCATACCCTCGTTTTCCAACGGGGCGGCCTTTGCCGATCTGGATGCCGATGGGGACCTGGATTATATAGTGAACAATATCAACGACGGGGCATTCCTCTTCAAGAACAATTCGGAAACCGAAAATAAGGGGAACAATAACTTCGTTCAGCTCCATCTAAAAGGCCCCAGATCCAATGCTGCGGGACTGGGCACCAAGATCGTGGTACGGTATAAGGATGGAAGCTTTCAATATTATGAACATCAGTTGAACAGGGGCTATCTGTCCACGGTTCAGGACCTGGTCCATTTTGGGGTGGGGAAGGAGAAGGTGATCGCGGCTATTGAGATTTTATGGCCGGACGGAAAATTTCAGGTGCTCAAGGATGTCAATAGCAACCGATCCCTAAAGGTAAACCATGACCAAGCGGTCTCTTCGGCTACCAACGGACTGGCGTTTCCCTTGGCACCCAAAGAATACAGGCCCATATATACCGAAATCTCGGACAGTATAGGGGTCGATTATACCCATGTGGAAAAAGATCTGGTCGATTTTAACGCACAGCGGACCTTGCCCCACAAACTATCGCAAAACGGTCCCTGCCTTGCCAAAGGGGACATAAACGGCGATGGCCATGAGGATTTTATAATCGGGAGCTCCTCCGGGACCTCCCCGATGGTCTTCTTACAGGGTTCCAAGGGATCCTTTACCGGGTCCCCCTTGTTTCTTGACGAGGAAAACATGGGGTACGAAGAAACGGGCATTGCCCTTTTTGATCTGGACAATGATGGGGACCTGGATATGTACCTGGTCTCCGGCAGCAATGAGTTTGATCTGGGGTCCCCTTATTACACGGATCGCCTGATGGTGAACGATGGCAAGGGGAAATTTACGATGGCCAAAGATAAAATGCCCAAAATAAATGCCAGCGGATCCGTGGTGAGGGCCGAAGATTTTGATGGCGATGGGTATACCGACCTGTTCGTGGGCGGCCGGACCCCTTTTTCGCAATATCCGGAACCCGATAGCAGCTATCTGCTAAAAAATGAAAAAGGCGTGCTCGTCGATGTCACCGAGGCCTATCACAAGGACCTTGGGAAACCGGGAATGGTGACCGATGCCATCTGGGCAGATCTGGACCGGGATAATTTGAAGGACCTTGTTCTGGTGGGCGAGTTTATGCCCGTAACCATTTTTATGAACAGGAAGGACCGGTTTCAGCGTATGGAGGGTACGGGTTTAGATCAACTTTCGGGATGGTGGGAATGTTTGCTGGCGGAAGATTTTGATAACGATGGGGACCTGGATCTGCTGGCCGGAAATATGGGGACCAACAATCTGTACCGTCCTTCCAAGGAACGGCCCGTTACAATGGTGGTAAAGGATTTTGATGGGAACGGTTCCATAGATCCCATCATGTTCGCCTATTTTAGGGAGAATTTTGAAAACGCCGGATCCGCTTCCTATCCGGTCCATTTCTGGGGAGATCTGATCGGGCAGAGCCCAATGTTCCGAAAAAAGTTCGATTATTTTAAACAGTATGCCAATACTTCCAAAAATGAACTGTTTTCCGCCAAGGAATTGGAAGGTTCCCGCGAATTGGTGGCAAACCACGACCGCACCAGTTATTTTAAAAATGACGGAAAGGGCCGGTTCGTGATCGAAGAACTTCCATGGCAGGTACAATCGGCCCCCATCAATTGCATGATAGCGACGAAATCCGAGACCGGTGCCCGGCCCGAAGTACTGATGATCGGCAACGATTTTGGCAATGAGGTCTTTATCGGTAGGTACGATGCCTTCAATGGCGGGGTTTTGTCAGGGGACGACAAAGGGGGATTCGGTTTTAAAAATGCAGGGGAAAGTGGTTTTAAGGTCACAGGGGATGGGAAGGACATGATACTGGTCCAAAGGTCGGGCGGTGGACATCCCTATGTGGTCGTAACCCAGAATAGGGGCAAGGTACTGGTCTACACCAAGGTCGGCCCCACAGAATAAGCGTCCTTCCCCGTTTCGAACAGGGGCGGACGACCCTTTCCATTGGATATCCCATCGGACCAAGGGGTGGTACGGAAATTAGTGTAGTTTATTTTCAAGGAGCAATAGGTCCGTGGACGATCGACGCCATTTTTGTGCCAGGTCCTGGGGAATGGGGGTAAAATAATAGGTAAAGGCACTTAGCAGTATATCCTGGTCGCCATCGGCATCCACATCCGCGGCCTTGATCAAGAACCATTTGCCGTCGATAGCTGTCGGTAATACCTTTACCTTAAAATTGAAGTCGCCCTTACCGGTATTTTCCAGATATACAAAAGACTTCACTGGACGTAGCCGGTAATCGGGAAAGGTGGATACCAGGGCAATGTCCAGGTCCCCATCTTGGTCATAATCGTACGTGGCACTTCCGGTAGCTCCGTACATGGGATAAAAAAACGCTTCATGGTACTCGTTTTTACCATTGTTCAGGTGGATCCGCATGCCATGGTACGGTTTTAAGATCTGGGTCTTATCGGCATTGTCGCCATGCACCGTTATGATATCCTCGTACCCATCCTTGTCAAAATCCACCATTTCGAACCAGCTGCTGCCGAACAGTGGGCTGAAGCGCAGCAAGATTTCCTTGGAGAAGGTCAGGTCGTCTTTCTGGTATAGGGCCATGACGTATTCATCGCCCTGTGCCTTTAGGAATATAATATCGTCCTTTCCATCCTTGTTCAGGTCCCTGACGATCGCTCTCATTGCGCCCGGGCCCTGTACAAGCATCTTTTTTTCATATACCCCATCTGCGCCCTTTTGCAAGAGTGAAAGCTGCCCGGTCAAATGCCCAAATTCGCTCACAATTATTTCGTGCTCCCCATCCTTGTTAAGATCGTGTACCAAGGTATGTACGGGCCTGTGCAGTCCCGTGGCCAAGGTATCCACCCTTTGCCCTTGCCGTAGGAGTATGGACCCGGTTTTTTGCTGGGAAGGGTTTAGGGTCCCCACAGCGGTAATATATTCGCCCCGATTTGTGGCACTGAACCCGGTCACGGCATCCGGGGCCGTAAAAAGGGGCCGGGCAACGCCCTGTGGAGGATCATAGGCGGTGATCTGCCCGTCCAAAGTTCCGATCAGGATACCTTGGTGGTCTGTATCATGGTCCAGGAAGGAGATGGCCGCTCCGGGCACACTGTCAATGGAAAGGGGCTTAAATGCGAACGACTCCAAGGGCCCGACTTCGGATTGTCCTACAATACCGGGTAATTTTTCGGGGGCCAGCGCAATGACATATTCCTGTAACGTGTTCCAATCTTCCCGGGATAGGGTAGGGATGGGGTCGAATACGCCCGATTCCCGTATCCCGTACTGGGCCGTATGGGAGTAGCCTTTGTAAGGGTCATAGGTGGAATCCTGAATGCCCATTCGGGCCCCCATTTCCGGCAGGACCGTATTTTTCCAGAGCTCTTTGGTCAGGTGCTGTACCTTGGGAAAGGTGTGGCAGCGGGCACAATGGGTCGTATACAGTGCTTCGCCCTTATTTTGTACAGGTTTTGCACAGGATACCACACCTAGGCACAGCAGAAAAAATCGCAGTCTCATCCAATATGTTTAATGGCCGTTTAAAGTTATCCATTTTGTACGCCATTTTAAGGTTAAATCCAATTAAAAAGAGCAAGCTGAACCGAATATATGATCAAAAATATATAATCGGGGATTGTAAAAAATTGTATATTGCTATATCAAAGAACTTTGACCGAAAGGAAGATGGAGAACCCGGAGGGCCGCCCTAACAACGGTCCCGGTACCATTTCCGGGAGGGTTATGGACAGGGATCCCCTGATCGGACGGAAATACGGGGGTAAGGGTTTTCAAAAACGATACTATATTATCTATCCACTACATAAAAAAATAAGGACATGGCACTTGTAAACACCAAAATTGGACGACGCTCTTTTATTAGGAATACGGGATTGGCCGGTGGCGGACTGCTGCTCGGCTTCAACTGGTTGGCCTCCTGTAAGATGACCCCGGAACAGGTGGAGAGCATGCCGAAGGAATGGTTCCAATTGAACGGTTTCCTAAAGGTAGGTGACAATGGCATCGTGACCATCATGTCGCCCAATCCGGAGATAGGGCAGAACATCAAGACGGCCATGCCCATGATCGTAGCGGAAGAGCTGGATGTGGCCTGGAAGGATGTCATTGTGGAGCAGGCCCCGTTGAACACCGCTATTTTTACCAGGCAATTGGCCGGGGGCAGCGAATCCATCAAAGAAGGATGGGAAAGCCTCCGTATGGCGGGCGCTACCGCAAAACATATGTTAAAGGAAGCCGCTGCAAAGGCTTGGCAGGTCCCCGTCGGTGAGATCACCACCAAAGAGGGACAATTGGAGCACCGTGCAAGTGGCAAATCGGCAGGGTATGGGGAAATGGCCTCTGCGGCATCCACCATGGAAGTCCCCGAAAAAGTGGAACTGAAGGACCCCAAGGATTTTACCATTGTGGGCACCGACCGGAAAAATGTGGACGGTAAAAAAATAGTGACTGGCCAACCGCTCTTCGGTCTGGACGTACAACGGGAAGGGATGCTGACGGCCATGATCGTGCACCCTCCCGCATTTGGAATGAAATACAAGGCCATGAATGCCGAATCGGCCAAGGCCATGCCGGGCATAAAGGATGTTTTCCACTTTGAGGTATATCCGGAGAATATGGAAAAACAATGGTCGGACGGTGGCGGGATAGCCGAACTGGTGGCCATTGTGGGCAACAGTACTTGGGAATGTATGCAGGCCAAAAAGGCGTTGAAGGTAGAGTGGGAGGAGGCTTCCAAAATGGAGAGTACATCCTACCATGAGGAGGCGCTTTTGGCAATGTTGGAAAAACCGACGGAAAAACCCGCTCGAAAGGACGGGGACGTGGAAGCGGCCTTTAAAAAATCGGCAAAGATCGTAGAGAGCACCTATTCCGCCCCCTATTTGGCGCATAATACCATGGAACCGATGAACTTCTTTGCCCATGTGACCTCCGATAGCGCCGAGCTTTTGGGGCCTATACAGACACCGGAATTTCTGGAAAAGACCTTGGTGTCCCGCTTGGGAATGCCCGCGGAAAAGATAGATATCAAGATGACCCGTATGGGAGGGGGGTTCGGCCGCCGTCTCTATGGGACCTTCGCAGTGGAAGCTGCGGTCATTTCACAAAAGATGAACGCCCCCATAAAACTTGTCTACACAAGGGAGGACGATATGACACAGGGCACCTATAGGCCCGCCTACAAGGTACGGTACAAAGCGGGACTGGATGCCCAGGGCAACCTGATCGCCTGGCAGGTACGGGGCGTTGGTACCAATGACGACCTTATTTTTGAGAACCGGTTCCCTGCTGGGGCGGTGGACAATTATTTGGCCGAAAAGCACAGTTTGGAAACCAATGTGACCACCGGCGCATGGCGTGCCCCACGTTCCAATTTTATTGCCGGGGCCGAGCAGGCCTTTATGGACGAGGTGGCGGAGGCTGCGGGGAAGGACCCGATCGAGTTTAGACTGGAACTTTTTGACAGGGCCAAGAACAGTCCGGTGGGCGATCCGGAGAAGAACGATTACGATCCCGAACGCTATGCCGGGGTCCTGAAACTGGTACGGGAAAAATCCGATTGGAACGGTGCCACTGGAAAATCACGAGGCGTTTCCGCCTATTTCTGCCACAATTCCTATGTGGCCCAGGTCCTGGATCTACAGGAAGGCGGAGGTGAAATGCCCAAAGTGGAAAAGGTATGGTGTGCGGTGGACTGTGGGATCGTCATCAATCCGGTAAGTGCCAGGAACCAGATAGAAGGGGGGATCGTGGATGGTATCGGTCACGCTACCTATAGCGCCATGAGCTTTAAGGACGGCAGACCGGAACAGGCCAATTTTGATACGTATCGACTTATCCGTTATATGGAAGCGCCCAAGGAGATCGAGACGTTCTTTGTGGACAACGGGATCCATCCCACGGGATTGGGAGAGCCCTCCTTGCCCCCGATCGTTGGGGCCCTGGCCAATGCATTGTACAAGGCCACGGGCAGCAGGCATTACAGTCAGCCCTTTATAAACGCCAGGCCCCCTTTGGTAGGATGATCGACCAAGGCAAACGTTTCGGCACATGATATTGTTATTGCGGGAGACTGCTAATTTCTAGATTTCTCCCGATGGTCGAAATGGCCTAGGGTAGCCGACCGGCTACCCTAGGCCATTTCGACAGAGCGCAGCGACGGGAAATCTATTGGTCGTTGGGTTCCTTGGTCATTCCGACAGAGCATGCCACTTGTCATTTCGACAGAGCGCAGCGACGAGAAATCTTTTTGTCGGTGTAACCCGATGGCGCAGATTTAAGGTACAAATCCGCGACATCGGGGATCTTTTTGTCCTTGCTTCCTCATTGATGGACGTTCGACACCGAAGCTTCGATCAGTTTTTCCGGGGTGATCGGAAGATCGCGCATCCGTTTCCCCGTCGCATTAAAAATGGCATTGGCAATGGAGGCCGCAACACTGGTGATTCCTAGCTCCCCAATGCCCTTTATGCCCATTTCATTGGCGATCTTATCGTCTTCCGGAAGAAAGACCACCTCAATATTGGCCATATCAAGATTGACCGGCACATGGTAATCAGCAAAGGAGCGGGTGATGAAATTCCCAAAGTTCGGTTCCACCTTGCTCTGTTCCGCAAGTACCATACCGGCCCCCATGGTCAACCCCCCGATGATCTGCCCGAAAGCGGTCTTGGGATTCAGGATCGTCCCTGCCGCTCCCACGTTCACCATCCTTTTAATACGGTACATCCCCGTATCCTTGTCCACCCATACCTCGGTAAAATTGGCCCCAAAGGAAAAGACGGAATGTTTTTTAAATTCCTCCGATGGCTCGGCGGTCCCGATGGCTTCGTATTTTGTAAGGTTCTTCTGTGTCAATAGGGCGCCCAGGTCCATGTCCCCGCCAACAGCGTTGGTGGACTCCCCTTTTAATTGGGAAATAGCGTTTATACAGGCTGCCCGCACCCCGTTACAATAGGAAGCGGCACCCCATGAACCCCCAGATCCGGGCGTTTTGGGAAAATCGGAGTCCCCGATTTCCACCGTGATCCGTTCCGCGGGAATCTGTAGGTATTCCGATGCGGTCTGGGCAATGATCGTATAACTTCCCGTCCCGATATCGGTCGCATCCATTCGAACGGTGGCATGGGGCTTCCCATCCAGTATTTCAATGATGACCTTTGCACTGGTTTTTTGGTAAGGGGCCTTTCTGGAGGCGGCGCTCACCCCATAGCCAATGAGCCAGTTCCCCTCACGTTGGGTACCGGGTTGCTGTTTTCGCTTTTCCCATCCAAATTTTTTGGCACCTATCCTCAGACATTCCACCAGCAATCTGGAGGAAAAAGGTCTGTTCTCGCTCAGATCCGTTTGGGTATCGTTCAAAATCCTGAAATCTATGGGGTCCATGTTCAGCTTATGGGCCATCTCGTCCATGGCACACTCCAGCGCAAAACTTCCGGTGGCCTCGCCCGGTGCCCGCATGGCAAAAGGGGTCTGCAGGTTCATGGGCATCAACCGGTGCTTGATGCTGTTATTGGCCACCTTATAGAGCATTTTGGATACGAACCCACAGGATTCCTGATATTCCTGGGTGGTGGAGGTGTGCGAGAGCGTCTCGTGCGAGAGCGCCGTTAAGGTCCCGTCCTTTTTGGCCCCCACGCGCATTTTCTGTTCGTTCTTTTGCCGCATCCCCGTATTGGTGAACATTTGGTGCCTGGTAACGGTGGCCTGTACGGGACGTCCCAGCATTTTGGAGGCCATAATGGCCATTATCACATGCCGTTCAATGTTCAGTTTGGAACCGAACCCGCCCCCCACGAAAGCGGCGACGATCCGTACATTTTCCTTTGGGATCTGAAAGGTGTTCGCGATGCCGGTCACATTGGCATCGATCATCTGCTGGCTCGCATAGGCCGTTACCTTGCCATTTTCCCAAGAGGCGATCACCGCGTGCAGTTCCATGGGGTGATGGTGTTCTATAGGGGTCCAATAGGTCTCTTCCACCACCGCATCGGCCTCGGCCAGTCCCTGTTCCATATTTCCCCTGGAATAATCCGAACTGTCATTGGGTTTGTAGGCCTGGGCCCGTTGTTCGTCAAAATGGATGGCGGGATCTTTATCTTCCCGATATTGGTATTTTACCAGTCGCACGGCATGTTGGGCTATTTCAAGGGTCGTGGCCACTACAAAGCCCACATACTGCCCGTAATAGTGCACTTTGTTGTCCTGAAGTACGGGAGCGATCGTATCGGGACGCTTGGGCCCAAGCTCCTGTTCGAAGTTCTGCAGCTTTTCCGCATTTTTATGGGTAATGATCTTTAGCACCCCCTCCAACTTTTCCGCTTCGGAAGCATCGATGTCGATGATCTCCCCTTTGGCAATGCTGCTATTGATGCCCTGTCCGTACACTTTGTTCGGGATGGGAAATTCGGAAGCGTATTTGGCCATACCGGTGACCTTTAAACGGCCCTCGACCCGATCAATGGCCTTTCCGACCCCAGATGCATTTAATGTCTTCATAATACCTTTAAATTTTGTGGGTTAGGGTTTTTATGCCTTTCTTTCGGATGCCTTTGTAAGGGCCCTTATGATCGCTTTCTTTCCCATGTCCACCTTGTAGGTGTTGTCCTTGAACGGCTTGGCGTCCTGTATGGCCAGCTCCGCCGCCTTTTCAAAGTGCGATGGTTCGGGTGCTTTCCCCATTAGATATTCCTCCGCCTTGGTCAGTTTCCAAGGTATATGGGCCACTCCGCCCATGGCCAGTCCAACCTTGGTGATGGACCCGCTCTTGATCTGCAACCCTGCGGCCACAGAAACCAGTGCAAATGCATAACTGGAACGTTCCCGGATCTTTAGATAGTGGTAGTGATCGGAGAAGACCGGTTCGGAAAGATGGATGGCCGTGATCAGTTCCCCCATTTGTAAATTGGTGTCCTGTTCCGGCCTGTCCCCGGGATGTCGGTGGAAATCGGCAAAGGGGATCGTGCGGGACGTTCCATTGGCCTGACCTACCTCCACGGTGGCCCCGATCGCTGCCAAGGCCACGGCCATATCGGAGGGATGGACGGCAATACAGTGCTCGCTATGGCCAAAGATGGCATGTAGGGCGTTCATTCCCTTCAGCGCCCCACAGCCCGAACCCGGTTCCCTTTTGTTACAGGGCATGGAGGTCTCAAAGAAATAAGGGCATCGCGTTCGCTGCAACAGGTTCCCGCCATTGGTCGCCATGTTCCGTATCTGGGCGGTGGCCGCGGATAGGATGGCCTGGGACAGCAAGGGGTATTTTTTTCGGACCTCTGCATGATTGGCGGTCTCCGAATTGCTGAGCATGGCGCCCAGCCGAAGTCCGCCATTTTCGTTCTTGCCGATGCTTTTATGGTCGAGGGCGGTAATATCGATAAGTTGATCGGGCCGTTCCACATCCTCTTTCATCAGATCGATAAGATTGGTTCCGCCCCCCAAATAATGGGAGGTCTTGGTGGAGGCCGATACGGCTTGATCCCGATCGGTGGCACGTGTATATTTAAATGGTCTCATATCCGTTGTACTTTGGGTTCGTAAATGATCGGGTCAGGTATTTTTGGCATCGTCCATTTGGGCTTGGGTCGCAAATTCCCATGTGGGCATGGCACCCGCTCCGGAATGTACTTCCTTAAAAGCCTGTACGATGTTGTTGTAGGCTCCACAGCGACAGATGTTTCCGGACATTCGTTCCCTGATCTCCTCTTCCGAAAGTTGTATGTCCGTCCCGATGGTCCCGATATCTTCCGTCACATAACTGGCGTCCCCATTTCTGGCCTCTTCGAGCAGGGCGACGGAGGAGCAAATTTGTCCAGGCGTACAGTACCCACATTGAAAACCATCGTGTTTAAGAAATGCCCGCTGCATGGGGTGTAGCTCGTTGCCTTGGGCAAGTCCCTCCACGGTGGTGATTTCCCTGTCCTCACAGGTAGCGGCCAAGGTAAGGCACGACAGCTTTCGTTTTCCATCGATCATAACGGTACAGGCACCGCACTGTCCATGGTCACATCCTTTCTTGGAGCCGGTCAACGATAGTTTTTCCCGTAGGGCATCCAGCAGGGTGGTCCGTGAATCCAAGGTCAGTGGCCTTACATGTGCGTTGACGCGCAGGTTGACGATAATTTCGTTTAACAGCACTTCGGGTATTTCCGGGAGGTCCTTGATGGTATTGGCGAAGAGCTCCGACGTAAAATAGGTAGAGGCCCAGATACTGAGACTGGCGGCGGAGACCTGTTTAAAGAACTTTCTACGGGAGGATGCGTTCAGGCCCAATTGATCGAATACGGCCAACTCGTCCTCGCTAAGATCTTCGGAGGCAACTTTTTCTTTCCATGTATCCAACGCTTTCATATTCGATTATTTTAAGGGATTTGTAAGAAGCCTTAATAATACTTAATCGAATTGGTTAATGGGTTAAGAATAAGTGAAATCCCTTTGGGAATTTACAAGAATCCCGCTTTGCGATTTTTATAGTGATACTATATTTGTCGTTAGGAACAGCCGGTTTGCATAAAAAAGTTTATTAGAACTAAGGCGGCAAGGATTTTGGTATTGACATGGTCTCCGCAGGAGATTCATCTATCGTCATTGCGATAACCTTGCCATTCCACCATCGTCATTTTCAGAGCGCATAGACGAGAAATCTTTTAGTCGTTGTATTTCTGGATCACTTTCTTAACGTAGCGCCGGGAAATCTTTTTGTCGGTATGTCTTAGGGCATATGATTTCTGGCAACCTTTCAAAACGATAATTAACCTATTAAGACAGTCTAAACAGAAAAAAA
>TARA_R110002020_G_scaffold475959_1_pt1 | contig 37858 bp, 30 predicted proteins | sample TARA_R110002020 | Tara Oceans TARA_R110002020 (sample SAMEA4396489) | marine metagenome | biome: Westerlies Biome; feature: [MES] marine water layer (ENVO:01000295) within the mesopelagic zone...; material: water (ENVO:00002006), including particulate matter (ENVO:01000060) such... | reverse complement strand
GGTTATGAGCCCGACGAGCTACCTACTGCTCTATCCCGCGATTTAGGTCGCAAAGATACAAAGCTTTTTGGTTATGCACCAAACTATTCGGGATAAATATTTTTGTCCCTCCGTTTCGCTGAAAATATAAATTCCATACCTTGGGGTCTTTAACGGTTCTATGAAAGTAATCGACGATTTTTTGGCAGCTGTACTGCCCTACACAGAATGGGTAATGCTCTTTTTGATCATTGGGGGCGGGCTTTTTTTGGTCTTTTATTCCAAATTGTTGCCCTACAGATATTTTAAACATGCCATTGCCATTACCGCCGGAAAATATGACGATGCCAACGATCCTGGGGAAGTGAGCCATCTTCAGGCGCTCTCCTCCGCCGTGGCGGCCACCGTTGGACTGGGCAATATTTCAGGGGTGGCCATCGCAATCTATCTGGGAGGCCCGGGAGTGGTATTTTGGATATGGATCACTGCCCTGGTGGGAATGTGCATTAAATTCTATTCCTGTAGTCTGGCCATTATGTACCGAGGTCATGACAGTAATGGTGCCCTACAGGGAGGTCCCATGTATTATATAACCAAAGGCATGGGGGAAAAAGCAAGGCCATTGGCCGTTTTTTTCTGTATTGCGGGACTCTTTGGGGTGCTGCCAGCCTTTACCACCAACCAGTTTACCCAAACAATTATGGGTGTTATCCGTCCAAATGAGACCATTGCCGCCTTTGGGGAATTTAATTGGAAACTGGGCATAGGCGTTGTCCTTTCCATTCTTACATCCTTTGTTATCTTTGGTGGGCTGAAGAAAATTGCCAAAGTGGCCACTGCCATTGTGCCCTTTATGGTTTTCATCTACTTGCTTGCCGTACTCTTTATCATGGGCAACAATGCCGCCCAGATATTTCCCTCGCTCAAACTGATTTTTGTGGAGGCCTTCAATCTGGAAACGGCCGTGCAGGGGGGACTTTGGGGACTCATTATCATCGGAATACGCAGGGCGGTTTTCTCCAATGAATCGGGTGTGGGAAATGCACCCATGTACCACGGACAGTCCAAGACCAACGAGCCCGTACAAGAGGGATTGGTGGCCATGTTGGGTCCTTTTATAGATACCATCATCGTCTGTACGCTTACCGCCGTGGTAATCATTTTAAGTGGAGCCTATCTGGAAGCGGAGAACAATGGTATCGCCATGACACTTATTGCATTCCGCAAATCGCTTTTTGGATATGGGGATGTGCTCCTTATGGTCGTAGTGGCGGCTTTTGCCCTTTCCACGCTTTTTACCTATTCCTATTACGGGACAAAATGTCTGTCATTTCTCACCAATGCCAAAATTGGCAAGTATTACAACTTCATTTATATCTTTAGCATTACCTTTGCGGCCGTAGCTTCGGTTGATCTGGTGGTAAACCTCATCGATCTCTCCTTTGCCCTGATGGTGATACCCAATATGATCGCGGTACTCTATTTGGCACCTAAGGTGAACCAAGCGATGAAAACGTATTTCTTAAAGGTAAAAAATGACAGCGCATAAAGCAGGGTTTGTAAATATAGTAGGAAATCCCAATGTTGGGAAGTCCACCTTAATGAACGCCTTTGTAGGGGAGAAACTTTCCATTATAACCTCCAAGGCCCAGACCACTAGGCACCGCATCTTGGGGATAGTGAACGGGGACGATTTTCAGATGATACTCTCCGATACACCCGGCATCATAAAACCAGCATACGAACTTCAGTCCTCCATGATGGATTTTGTAAAATCGGCCTTTGAAGATGCCGATGTACTGATATATATGGTAGAGATCGGGGAAAAGGCCCTTAAGGACGAGAATTTTTTCAATAAAATAAAGAACAGCAAGATTCCCGTACTTCTTTTATTGAACAAGATCGATATTTCCGAACAGCAAGTTCTGGAGGAGCAGGTACAATATTGGCAGGAACAGTTGCCCACAGCTGAAATCCATCCCATTTCTGCACTTCAGAATTTTAATGTGAAAGAGGTTTTCATGCGGATCATGGAACTTCTGCCCGAATCGCCCCCTTATTATCCCAAGGATCAGTTGACGGACAAACCGGAACGCTTCTTTGTCAATGAGACGATACGCGAGAAAATCCTGCAGCATTACAAAAAGGAGATTCCATATTCCGTGGAAATCGACACTGAGGAATTTTTGGAAGATGATGACATTATCCGTATGCGATCTGTGATCATGGTGGAACGCGATTCACAAAAGGGTATCATTATCGGCCATAAGGGAGCTGCCCTTAAAAGGGTGGGAATAGAAGCGAGAAAGGACCTTGAACTCTTTTTTGATAAACAGGTGCACTTGGAGCTCTACGTAAAAGTCAATAAAAATTGGCGGAGCGATCCAAATCAGCTAAAACGATTCGGATATAATTAAGGATCTTGTGCCTATTTTTATGTTTACAGCACTATTTTTTGGGTATAGGCCTTTTGTAACGAAGTGGCCATTCCGCTTTTCTTTAAGATATTAGTGGTACTTTTGTCGCAAAATCAGGAAGTATGAGTGCTATTGTGGCCATTGTAGGGAGACCCAACGTAGGGAAATCCACTTTTTTTAACCGATTGATACAGCGTAGGGAGGCCATTGTGGACGCCGTAAGCGGGGTTACGCGCGATCGACATTACGGTAAGAGCGATTGGAACGGTAGGGAATTTACCCTGATCGATACAGGTGGATATATTTTGGGAAGCGACGATGTATTCGAATCTGAAATAGACAAACAGGTGGAGCTGGCCATTGAGGAGGCCGATGCCATCATATTTATGGTGGATGTGGAGGCAGGGGTCACCGGAATGGACGAGGATGTTGCCAATTTGCTACGTAGGGTGAACAAACCTGTACTTCTTGCCATCAACAAAGTGGACAATGGAAAAAGGGAAGAGGATGCAGTTGAGTTTTATTCGTTGGGATTGGGAGAATACTATACCATCGCCAGTATCAATGGCAGCGGTACCGGCGATCTGCTGGATGCCCTTATAAAAGTACTTCCCGAAACCGAACCTGAACCAGAAGGCGAACTGCCACGGTTTGCCGTTGTGGGCCGGCCCAACGCCGGAAAATCATCTTTTATAAATGCACTGATAGGTGAGGATAGGTATATAGTCACCGATATTGCCGGGACCACCCGGGATAGTATCGATACCAAGTACAACCGGTTCGGGTTTGAATTCAATCTGGTGGATACCGCTGGAATAAGACGTAAGGCAAAAGTAAAGGAAGACCTTGAATTCTACTCGGTAATGCGCTCTATCCGCGCCATAGAACACTGCGATGTCTGTATCCTGTTATTGGATGCGACCAGGGGGTTTGACGGGCAGGTGGAGAATATTTTTTGGCTGGCACAACGGAACAACAAGGGGATAGTGATCTTGGTGAACAAATGGGACCTGGTGGAGGATAAGGAAACCAATACCATTAAACACTATACCCAAAAGATAAAAGAGGCCATAGAGCCTTTTACCGACGTACCCATCCTATTTATCTCCGTACTTACAAAACAGCGCTTGTTCAAGGCAATAGAAACAGCAGTGGAGGTGTATAAGAACAGAAGTAAAAAAATACCTACCCGAAAGTTCAACGATATCATGTTGCCCATTATCGAGAACAATCCACCACCGGCTTATAAGGGGAAATATGTAAAGATAAAGTTCTGTACCCAATTGCCCACTCCATACCCGCAATTCGCCTTCTTCTGTAACCTTCCCCAATATGTTAGGGATCCTTACAAACGCTTTTTGGAGAATAAATTAAGGGAGCATTTCGACTTTAACGGAGTGCCAATTTCTGTATTTATGAGAAAGAAATAACGTAAGCAAGTTTCATAAAGTATTGTTAAGTGGGAAAGTATTTCTGATCTGTTAGGCTATTTTCGAAAGGTAATTAAATGGATTGACTTAAATTTTTTGATCTATCATAAGAAATTTATATCAGTTCAATACCAGCAATCCAAAAACCGGACATTTCAGTGAAGCATTTTTTCTTTCCCATCCTTTGTTCCCTCTTTTTTTGTTTTCAGTCCAATGCCCAAGAATTCCTGATCAAGGGGAGGGTAGTGGATATGGCCGACCAAAAGCCGTTGGAAGCCACTACCATTTATGCGGAATCCGTAAAGGACAGTAGCTTGATCACCTATACCATTTCCCGGCAGGACGGAAGGTTCGAGCTAGAGGGAAACACGGCCTTGAAGGAGGTGAACCTTTTCTTTTCCTTTAACGGATATAGGCCCTTGAACATGAAGGTTGTCCTAAAACCTACCATAGATTTGGGAGATCTTCAACTGGAAGAGCAGGCACAGGAACTTAAAGGGGTGCAGGTAACAGGGGAGAGAGTCCCCATTACCATTAAAAAGGATACGTTGGAGTTCAATGCCGACTCCTTTGTGACCCGCCCAGATGCCACTGTAGAGGATGTGCTCAAGAAACTTCCTGGTGTAGAGGTGGACAGTGATGGGAAAATCACCGTAAATGGGAAGGAAGTCAACCAAGTTCTGGTAAACGGACAAGTGTTTTTTAGCAACGACCCAAAAGTGGCCACTAAAAGCCTTCCAAAAGATATCATCAGCAAGATACAGATTACCGATACCAAGACCAGGGCACAAGAATTTACGGGAGAAGAGGGAGATGGGGAGACAAAGACCATCAACCTGACAATAAAGGAGGATAAGAACAAAGGGTACATGGGAAGGGTCGCCGCAGGGTACGGGACGGATGATCGGTACCAGTTTACGGGACTTCTCAATTATTTTAATGACCAAGAGCGTATTAGTGTGATCGCTGGGGCCAACAATATCAATAATACCGGATTTTCCTTTGATGAAATTTACGATATGGTGGGCAATTCCAGGGGCGGCAACATATCATTTAACGATCAAGGATCCTTTAGCATTGGCGACATGTCCTTTGGTTTTGGACAAGGGATTACCACATCTTCCAATTTGGGGGCCAGTTACGCCAATCAGGAAAAGGATGCCTATAGGATAAATGGCAATTACTTTTTTGCCTATAGCGATTCCTATAACGACCAAAAGACGGCAAGGGAGAACATCCTGCCCGATGGAAGCTTTTTTACCGATTCGGAAACCAATTTTAACGGGAGTACCAGTTCCAACCAAGGATCTGCAAGCCTGGAATTTGATGTGGACAAGACCCTGCGGATTACTGTAGAGCCTAATGTGAGCGTTAGCCGCACGAATTCGGCTAACGACCGTAGTACCGTTTCCTCCGATGAAGAGGGAAATACCATCAACAGCAATACCTCACTGACCAGGGAGGATGGATTTCAGCGAAACTTTTCCAATAGGTTTTCCTTGATCAAAAAACTGGATACCTTAGGTCGTAACATCCGTATTTCGTTCAACAATAGCAATCGGGAAAACAATAATATCTCCAACCTAAATTCCATCAGGGCTACTTTTGGCGATAGCCCCACCGAGGAAATTCTGGACCAACGGACCGATGTGGCCAATGACAATGATGAATATGCCGCCGAAATATCCTATAGGCATCCCCTTAATACCGAAATTTCCCTGGAGCTTGCCTATGAATACAACAATGGGGAACAGAACAGTACCCGGAACGTTTTCGACTTTGATCCGATTGCCGGGGAGTACAGTGAATTTAATGAGGTGCAGAGCTCGGATTTCACCTTTAGCAACATCCGACAGACTCCATCCCTGCAATTTCGCAGCAACGGAAAGAAACTTAGGTTTGGGGTAACGGCCAACTACCAGTTTACCGAGCTGGAAAATAGGGATTTTTTACAGGAAACCTCATTTTCCAAGGATTATGAAAACCTACTTTTTCGCGTAAATGTAGACTATACAATGGGCCAGAACAAACGTCTCAGTGTTTGGTACAATTCGAACCTGAACACCCCGTCCGTAAACCAGTTGCAGCCCATACCAAATGTGAGCGACCCTTTGAACGTGGTAATAGGCAATCCCAATCTTCTGCCCACGGTAGGGAGCAGGTTGAACCTGAATTACAACGATTACAACTGGAAGGAGCGCACGGGGCTATTTGCGTATATAGGAATGAACTACGATAAGGACCGGGTGGTTTCTGTCACTACTACCGATGAAGATCTTTTGCGTACCACCAACTACACAAATGTAAATGGCAATTACGATGGTTATGGTGGCGTGGGCTATTCCAAACAGATCAAAAAGGACACTACCTATAGTATAAAATTCAACATAAACCCCTTCTTCAATATAAGCAAGAATATCGGGTTTACGAATGGGAGCCGTTTAGAGGCCAAAACCCTTTCTTTGAGCCCACGTGTGAGCACCACCTTCAATTTTAGGGAACTTTTGGAAGTGGAACCGGGTTATACGATTACTTTTAACGACACCGATTACAATCTGGAAGGATTGGAGGACATCCGTTTTGTATCGCACAATGTAGAGTTCAAAACAACTACCTATTGGCCGGAAAACATTGTTTGGGGCAATGACCTGAGGTACAATTATAACGGGAATGTGGGACCTGGATTTGATAAGGATGCCCTTTTCTGGAACATGAGCTTGGGCGTTCAGATGTTCAAGAAGAACGTAACTTTGAAAGTGCTTGCCTATGACCTTCTCAATCAAAATATAAATACACGTAGGACTACAGGACAGGATTTTATCCAAGATTTCCAAGGAACAGTGTTACAGCGCTATTTTATGTTCAGTGCAACCTTTAAGTTCGATCAGTTCGGGGGTCAAAAACCCAACCGTGGGGGAAGGGGAAGATGGAATTGATTCCATTAAAATGGGTTTTGTCCCCAACGCCCATCTTCGAAGTTGGATATGGTTTCTTTGAATTGGCAGTGGGCTAGTTAGTTGATTTGTGAAGCTCGCAAATTGAAGGATGTTGCCAGAGGGGCTACCAACCTCCAGAAGCACCGCCTCCACCAAAGCCGCCGCCACCAAAGCCACCACTAAAACCGCCTCCGCCCCCAAAACTACCTCCACCGGAACCGGAACCGCCACCGAAGCCTCCGCGGCCAAGGTTGCTGAGAATAATGGCATCCCAGATGCTGAACCCTCCGCGGTTGCCACTGTTCCTGCCACCACCCTTATTGCCTTTGTTCCTGTTGGAAAGGATAATAAGGATAACGAAAAAGATGATAAAGGGTAAAAAGCTGCCCAAAGGAAAGCCCCGATTTTCCTTTTTTGAGCGGTCCTCCCTGAATTCTCCGTTAAGGACCGAAAATATGGCATCGGCACCTTTGTCAAGTCCCCCGTAATAATCGTCCTTTTTAAATTCCGGGATGATGACCGTTTCTATGATCCTGCGGGAGAGGGCATCCGTCAGGGAGCCTTCCGTCCCATAACCCGTATTGATGGCCACCCTACGGTCGCCCCTTGCCAAGAGCAACAGGATACCATTGTCCTTGCCACTTTGCCCTATTCCCCATTCCTGGCCCCATTGGGCCCCAAGGTAGTTGATGTTCTCACCCTCCGTGGATTGGATGATCGCAACTACGATCTGGGTGGAAGTACTGTCCGAGTACCGGATAAGCTTTTGTTCCAGTGCTACTTTTTGCTCGGCGGAGAGTAGGTCGATATAATCATAAACGGAGGTTTGGACCTTTGGCTTTGAAGGGATTTCAAATTGGCCCCAGCTCGCGGAAACTACGCAAGAGATGAAAAATAATATTAATGGGAATCTATTCCTTGGATATCTCATTGCTAAGTTCATTGGTATCATTGTGGTCCCATGGGAAATATTGTTGCAGGGCTTCCCCGGCCATTAATATACCATTTATCAGTCCCTGCTTAAAATTGCCTTTCTTAAAGTGTTCCTGTATGGCATCTTTGGTGCTGTTCCAAAAATTGGGACCCACAATGTCATTGATGCCCCTGTCCCCACAGATTACGAACTTCCGGTCCTGTACCGCCACATAGATCAATACACCGTTCCCATCCTTTGTGTTGTCCATCTTAAGTTGATGGAAAAGATCTTTTGCCCTATCGTAGGGATCCCCATCGGTATGCCCTTCAATATGTACACGGATTTCCCCTGAAGTATTCTTTTCGGCCGCTACGATGGCTTTGATGACATCGGCTTCTTCTTCTTCCGTTAAAAATGCTTCAACCTTGGACATTATGGGAGTAGTTAGAATTAATTGAATTCGAAGTTCACGTCCGGTGCATTTTCAGCGCCGCTCTCCGATTTAAAGTAGGCCAAGGGTTCAAAATTGAACATGCCCGCCAATATTGAATTCGGGAAGGTCTTGATATGGGTGTTGTACGGTTCCACCGTGGCATTAAAGCGGTCCCTTGCCACATTTATCCGGTTCTCGGTGCCCTCCAACTGTGATTGCAGCTCCAGAAAGTTCTGGTTGGCCTTTAGTTCCGGATAGCGTTCAACGGTTACCAAAAGACTTTTTAGGGCTCCGCTAAGGCCTCCTTGCACCTCATTGAAACGCTCCAATTGTTCGGGGGTAATATTGGTAGGGTCGATGCTCACTGAAGTTGCCTTTGCACGGGCCTCTATGACCGCTGTCAAGGTTCCCTTCTCAAAATCGGCCGCACCCTGGACCGTTTTTACCAGATTGCCGATAAGGTCGTTCCTGCGCTGATAGGCGCTTTCCACATTGGCCCAGGTCTTGGTGGAGGCCTCTTTCATCTGCACCGCCGAATTGTTGAAACCAACGGTCCATCTGTACACGCCAAAAATGATGATTACTATTATTATTACGGGGATAAGCCATTTTTTCATAACCTTGTTCTTTAAGTTGATTTGTTATAATTGGTTTTTTATTTTGATCAGTTCCGCCTTTACGGCTTCCAGTTTCTGGATGATATCAAAGGTAGATAATGATTTTAACCTTTCCTCCTTTAAATGGGTTTTTGCACCTTCCAAGGTAAAGCCCCGCTCCTTTACCAGATGATATATCAATTGTAGGTTTTTGATGTCCTGTGGCGTAAACTTCCGGTTGCCCTTGGCGTTTTTTTTTGGCTGTAGGACATCAAACTCCTTCTCCCAAAAGCGGATTAGGGAAGTATTCACCCCAAAGGCCTGTGCCACTTCACCAATTCCGTAATAGCGCTTTTCGGGCAGTTCAATGTGCATGTTAATCCAGGGATTGGTTCTCTTGGGAAGCCTGTTTCAACATATTGTCGAATTCATCGGCCGACAAACTTCCATAATAGAAGTTAATGGGATTTATGCGCTCGCCATCCTTCCAGACCTCATAGTGCAGATGGGGCGCTTCCGAACGGCCGGTACTGCCAACAAAACCGATCAGATCGCCCCTTTTTACTTTTTGTCCCTGCCGTACATTGTACTGGCTAAGGTGTGCATATAGGCTCAGGTAACCATAACCATGGTCGATCCTCACATGTTTTCCATAACCCGAAGAATTGTTGTCGGCCCTCGTGATCCTTCCATCCCCGGAGGCATAGATCGGTGTGCCTTTGGGGGAGGTAAAATCCATTCCCCAATGCATTTTTCTGGCTTTGGTAAAGGGATCGGATCTCCATCCGTAACCGGATGCCATACGTGTCAGGTCCTCATTGCTTATAGGTTGTATGGCAGGGATGGCCGCCAATAGTTTTTCCTTTTCTTCCGCTAATTTGGTAATCTCATCCAAGGATTTCGACTGGATTACCATCTGTTTCTGTATGATGTCCAAGCGCTTGGTGGTCCCGATGATCATGTCCGAATTGTTGAAGCCCTCCAATGATTTATAACGGTTGATACCCCCAAAGCCGGCACGTCTTTGTTCTTCCGGTATCGGGTTGGCCTCAAAATACAGTCGGTAAATATTGTTGTCACGATCCTCGATGTTGACCAATACCTGTTCCATTTGCTCCATTTTGCGGTTCAGTAGCTCAAATTGGAGTTCATAGTTCTTTACTTCCCTTTCCAAGGAAAGCTCCCTGGGAGTGTTCAATAGACTTGTGTTGAGGAGTATGCTCAGCCCCAATAGGCCAAAAAGGGCGGAAGCCACTAAAAAGAGTAGCAAGTTTCTATATTTTCTGGATTTTCTGGGCTCTATCTTTCGGTATGAAAGAGTGTCCGGGTCGTAAAAATATTTTACTTTAGACATAAATGGATTTTATCCTATTTTTGTGCTCTCGATCAACGAAACGAACAAATATAAAAATTGTTTGTCACAAACCGTCAATTTTATAAAAAGCTTACCATTTTAGATGAGATCCCTAGAAGCAAGAAATAAATTTTTGGAATTTTTTACAGATAAACATCATAAAGTGGTCCCTTCGGCCCCCATGGTGATCAAAGACGATCCCACCCTTATGTTCACCAATGCCGGCATGAACCAGTTTAAGGAGTTCTTTTTGGGCAACGGTACCCCCCATGCCAAAAGGGTCACGGATACCCAAAAGTGCCTTCGGGTAAGCGGGAAACACAATGATCTGGAAGAGGTGGGCAAAGATACCTACCATCATACCATGTTCGAGATGCTCGGCAATTGGAGCTTTGGCGATTATTTTAAAAAAGAGGCCATTTCTTGGGCATGGGAACTGCTTACCGAAATCTATAAAATTGACCCGGAGAGCCTTTATGTCTCCGTTTTTGAGGGGAGCAAGGATGCCGATAACCTGGAAATGGACCAAGAGGCCCTTGACCTATGGAAGGCCATAGTTCCCAGCGACAGGATAATTTTCGGGAACAAAAAGGATAATTTTTGGGAAATGGGAGATCAAGGGCCCTGCGGTCCCTGTTCCGAAATCCACGTAGATATTAGAACCTCGGATGAGAAGGCAAAGATTCCCGGTGCCTCCCTGGTAAACCAAGACCATCCACAAGTGGTGGAAATTTGGAACCTGGTATTTATGCAGTACAACCGAAAGGCCGATGGCAGCCTGGAGCCACTGCCCGCAAAACATGTGGACACGGGAATGGGCTTCGAGCGACTATGCATGGTGCTACAGGGGGTAAAATCCAATTACGATACGGATGTGTTTACCCCGATCATTCGGGAAGTGGAAACGATCACTAATTCTAGCTACGGAAATGTACCTGCCACCGATATTGCCATACGTGTCATAGCAGACCATATCCGAGCTGTATCCTTTTCCATCGCCGATGGACAGCTTCCCAGTAATACAGGGGCAGGATATGTGATAAGAAGAATTTTGAGGAGGGCCATACGATATGGTTTTACCTTTTTGGATACCAAGGAACCCTTTATGTACCGTCTTGTAAAGGTATTGGCAAATACCATGGGCAGCGCCTTTCCCGAGCTGAAGGAACAACTGCAGCTTATCGAGAATGTGGTCATGGAAGAGGAACAGTCCTTTTTAAGGACACTGGACCAAGGCTTGGTGCTGTTGGATAGCGTGGTTGTAGGCTCCCAAACCAAGGTAATCGATGGTAGAAAGGCCTTTGAACTTTATGACACCTATGGTTTTCCCATAGACCTTACTGCCCTGATCGTGGGGGAACGCGGTTATGAACTGGACGAAAAGGGATTTGCCCAGGCCATGAAGGAACAAAAGGAACGGTCCAGATCGGCCTCGGAAATTTCTAAGGGGGACTGGAAAATACTAGTTCCCGACCAAGAACAGGTATTTGTGGGGTACGATTTGTTGGAGACCCCTGTACAACTGGTAAAATATAGAAGGGTTACCTCCAAAAAGGAAGGTGAACAATATCAAATGGTATTTGATCGGACCCCTTTTTATCCGGAAGGGGGCGGTCAGGTAGGGGACAAAGGATATCTGGAAGCGGACAACGGGGACGTGGTATATATTCTTGATACAAAAAAAGAGAACAATGAAATCCTTCATTTCTCCAAGGACCTGCCCGAACACACAACGGGAACCTTTAAGGCGGTAGTCGATAAAAAACAACGTCAGCGTACCGCTGCCAATCACACCGCGACCCATTTGTTACATCAGGCATTAAGGGAAGTATTGGGCCCCCATGTTTCCCAAAAGGGATCGGCGGTACATTCAAAATACTTGCGGTTCGATTTCTCCCATTATGCCAAAATGACCCCTGAAGAGCTGCGGGAAGTGGAAGATTTTGTCAACGCTAGGATAGAAGGGGAAATTCCCTTGGAGGAACAGCGGAACGTTCCCATGGACGAGGCCATCAAAGCGGGGGCAATGGCCCTGTTCGGTGAAAAATATGGTGATTCGGTACGGACGATCCGTTTTGGTAAGTCGGTCGAACTATGTGGGGGTACCCATGTAAACAATACGTCGCAGATATGGCATTTCAAAATTCGATCGGAAGGCGCGGTAGCTTCTGGAATCCGTCGTATCGAGGCCATTACCTCGGATGCTGTCAAGGATTTTTATTTTGACAGCAATAGGGCACTGTATGAAATTAAGGACCTTTTGGGCAACGTTCCCGATCCGGTAAAGGCGGTTGTATCCCTTCAAGAGGAGAACAACACCCTTAAAAAACAGCTGGAAGCCCTTATGAAGGATAGGGCGAAACAACTTATGACAGAACTGCAACAATCCATTGTGGAAGTAAAGGGGGTACGGTTCTTGGCCAAAAAATTGGATATGGATGCTGCGGGAATAAAGGATATTTCCTTTGGACTTGGAAGCGACCAAAGCGATCTATTTCTGTTGTTCGCTTCCGAGACGGATGGGAAGGCCTTGCTAAGCTGTTATATTTCCAAAGAGCTGGTCGCTACCAGAAACCTGAATGCAGGGACCATCGTTAAGGAATTGGGAAGATACATCCAAGGGGGCGGTGGGGGACAACCTTTCTTTGCCACGGCCGGAGGAAAGAACCCTGCTGGGATACCCGAGGCGCTGGAAAGGGCCAAGGACTATCTGGGATGATGGGTGGGAACAGTGGCCCGTAAAAGTGGCTGCTTTTAACAGTATCTATTTTATGAAACTACAGACCCTTATTCCCTTGGTCAAGGCCAGTATGCCCATTGATTATAACAGTGATGTGTTATTGTTGGGTTCTTGTTTTGCCGAAAATATTGGGGAAAAATTTAAGTATTTCAAATTTTGTTCCCTTGTAAACCCCTTCGGGATCCTATTCCATCCATTGGCACTGGAAGAAGTACTGGTCAGGTCGGTGGAACAAAAACCATATACGGAGACCGATATTTTTTCCGTAAACGGGTCTTGGCAATGTTTTGATGCCCATTCTTCTTTGGGCGGAGTCTCCAAGGAGAAAGTATTGGACAACCTGAACCAAGGATCGGCGCTGATCCGTACACATCTTAAGACGGCCAGCCATATCGTTATCACCTTGGGAACGGCATGGGCCTATAGATATAAAGAGACCCAGCGATTGGTGGCAAACTGCCATAAAATGCCACAGGCAGCTTTCCAAAAGGAATTGCTTTCCGTGGAAGCGTTAACTTTGTCCTTGGAACGTTTGGTTAAATTGGTGACCGGGGTCAACCCAGGTGTTTCCCTGGTCTTTACGATTTCACCTGTAAGGCACCTAAAGGATGGCTTTGTGGAAAACCAAGTGGGCAAGTCGCACCTGATCACTGCCCTGCACCAACTATTGGAAACGCATCCCGATACCGCCTATTTTCCTGCTTACGAACTAATGATGGACGAATTAAGGGATTACCGATTTTATGCCGATGATATGGTCCACCCGAATGCCCTGGCCATCGAATATATTTGGGAGAAGTTTCGGGAAATGTGGATTTCTGGGGATGTGGCGCCCTTAATGGACAAAGTGGAAGAGGTGCAAAAAGGATTGTTGCACCGTCCCTTCCAACCCGCTTCCGAAGGGCACCAGGTTTTTTTAAGATCACTGGAGCGGAAAATTTCGTATCTTAAGGAAAAGTGCCCCCATATGCAGTTTTGATATGGGTTATGGAGATACCGGCTGCATCCAATTTATTAGGCAATTAATGTTAGTGCCGGTCGAACAAACGGGAAACCTATGAGAAAAATACTATTGGGCATATTTCTGGCTTTGGCAGCGGTGTTTATAGTCCGCAGTTGTACCGACCAAAAAAGCGAACGATCCATACTTAAGGAAAATTCCATGCTCATTCAGAAACAGATTGCCAATGTGTCCAAGCTGATCGTAACGGAGGGGCATTTTGCCGAAGTTTACAACTACAAGGATTCCCAACAACTGTTCGGTCCCCTGATAACGGCCAGAAAAAAAGCCTTGGTGGTTGTGAATGCCGATGTCACGGTGGCATACGATTTAAGTAGGGTCAAGTTCGACGTGGACGAAGCCACGAAAACGGTCCGGATCTTGGAAATTCCGGAACCGGAGATACGGATAAGTCCCGATTTTGAATATTATGATGTTACATCCGACTACCTGAACCAATTCAACGCGGACGATTACAATAAAATAAAGAGGAACGTAAACGCTTCCCTTCTCAAAAAGGTAGAGGCATCTTCCCTTAAAAGCAATGCTGAGAACAGATTGGTAAGCGAACTTTCCAAATTTCTTATCCTCACCAATTCCTTGGGATGGACCTTGGAATATGGTAATATCACCATAGGGGAAATGGAAGATTTTAAATTATCCGACAAGGCTTTGATCAACTAGGGCGAGGCCATCATCTATCAAATGTCCCACCTGCGGTCGTTCCCTTTTAACAGTGTCCAAATGGGCCTTGATCTCTTTTGCAAAAACTTCATCATCGGTCTTTTTTGCCAGCTCATATAATTCTACCGATAAAAGCCAATCTTCAGGATAAGTAGTGCTAACTTCCCCAAACACCTTGTTCCTGGATATGGTGGTGTTCCTGCCTTCCCTGTAATCCCGGATCTGTTGGTACAAAAACTCCAAATGTGCCTTTTTTGGGTCTTTAACGGATTTGATGGTGGTTTCCGTAATCGTATGGGTCCCCAATTCAAAGCTCGTTAAATCTGCCGGACCGTTAAAGGCGGAGACTACCGTTTTTCCTACCGCCATATGGTAGAGACCTTGATCGGGGGTAAAAAGTAATTTGTTTTCATATTGGACGGTACAATCCCGAAAAGTGATCAGGATTATCTCACCTCGTAGGTTGCGTGTGCCAGTAACGATCGTTCCGCCAATGGCAACGCCACTTTCAAATTGCAGGACAACGGATTCCCCCTCCCGTATCCGATATGCTTTCAGGTCAAGGGGGCTCATGTCCTCAATGGGCAGGTTTATGCCCTTTAATTTTCCTATGGGTGCACCAAAACCATCAGGATGCCCCAAGGTACCGTGCCCTACCAGTTCTTTCTCCCTATAGGAGAGGGCCGTTTTCCCTGCGGTACGTATATAGGCCGGTTTTCCATCATACGAAAGGGCTTCCACAAAATGACCCGATATTTGAAGCCCGGTACTCAGTTCCGCTGTGCCAAGACCTTTGGAATCCACCAGTTTTTGCATTCCGGTTAGACCGCCCTTTCGAAGGGCCATCGTATTGGCGAACTCTTCCAGCACTTGGCTCAAATATGCAAAATCGGGTGTGACAAAAAGCTGTGGCTGGGGTTTGGTAATATCAAATGAAAGTTGTGCCGCCGATATGGAATAGGGCCGCTTTTCTACTTCGCTCCCCATGCACCAGGCACTTTCCCCTATGGAGGACAGCAGTCCCGCACCATATATTTTGGGGTTTTCCAAGGAACCTATAAGGCCGTATTCCACCGTCCACCAGTGAAGGTTCCTTATAAGGGCCAGCTCACTGGGTTCCCCCATATGGTCCTGCAAATATGTGATATGGGCTTCCGCTTTGTGTATGGCCTCTATAGGGATGTCCGAGGCTTCCTTTATGATGGATAGGTGGCGGACCGCTTCATATAGTTCTTGGTCCTTGGCACTTGGAATGGCTTTTGCCCCGATTTCCCCAAAACGTCTCAAATATTCGGCATATTCCGGATTGGCAATAATGGGCGCATGACCCGCACCTTCATGTATGATATCCGGAGCAGGGGTATATTCCAAATGATCTAATTGACGAATATCGGAAGCAATGACAAGTACGTTGTACGCTTGAAATTCCATAAAGGCCGATGGGGGTATAAACCCGTCCACCGCAACTGCGGCCCACCCAATTTCCTTTAGGATACGGTTCATCCCGTACATATTGGGAATGTGGTTCACGGAAATCCCTGTTTTTTTAAGTCCTTCCAAATAACTGTAATGGGCCACTTTACTAAGGTGTTCCACATTCTTTCGCATAACAAAACGCCAAACCGCTTGATTGATGGAGGTATATTCCCCATAATTTTGGGGTTTTATATACTGTCGCAAATGTTTGGGCAATTTATCCAGTATGTGATTGCTTTTAAATGACATTTAGGTTGTCTTACAGTTATAAATGTACAAAATGGGCAGAAATAAAAAACCGCCCATAAGGGCGGTCATAAATCATTATTTCATTGCCAAGGTAGGTGGATAGGCTTTCAAGATCTCTGAAACGAACTCTTTAATGCGCTCTTCCTTTTTTTCAATGTTCTGGGTATTGTTGAGCGTTCCTACGCCCCTTCCCTGCCAAACAAGATCTTTCGTACGGGTATCGATCAGGTCAATATAAAGCGATCCTTCAGTGCGGGTGCTGACATTGTTGTTTCCGTAGAAATTAGGTCCCCAAAAGTAGGGGTTCCATCCCCATCCGAAACGGCCGCCCCAATAATTGTTGTAGACGTCCACTTCTTCCCGCTCCTTGGTAAAGATGCTCACCAAAAGGTCTGGTTCGTTCGATTTTACAAATCCCCTGTTTCCCATTTCCGTTTCAATGGCCCGGAGGATCCGTTTCTTGTCCAAATCGGAAATCTGGGCCTTATCGATGCCGGTCTTATAAAATCCGTAGGACTTGTATTCCGTAAAATTGGCCTCCCGGTCATAATCGGAAAGTACCCTTACCGATCCACATGATCCCAAGAAAAGGAGCAGTAAAAGGGGGGCGGTCATTAGTGCTAACTTTTTCATATCTGTAACTGTTTATGTTTAAATCGTTTGTTCGGAACAATGAAATATTCTCAACAATCGTGCCGAAAATATGGTGCTTATCCACGATGACTTCCCAGTTTTTTATCAAAGCCATATGGGCAGTGCCTGCATCCGCTTTCACAACAATACCCCCGCTTGAGATGGTATTTTTCCGTAAAGACCTTGTATCCTTCCGGCGAAAGGTAATAATCGCCCGCTTCCAAAGGGATAATTTTTTTCATTAAAGTAAAATTACGGCAAATCCCCTTAAGTTGGGAGGCCTTATCAAATTTTAACCTTCACTGAACATCGAACAATAAAGAATTGTTCCCCTCGATCGCTTTTCACCGTTTCAGTCGATCCTTACATCAATTTTTCCACTTTTTATCATCGCAAGAAATTATCTTTGACCAATAGCGCAGTATATGATCGTAGTATTCAGACATCTATTTTATAGGAATTATGTTGGATTGTCCCTTTGGCCGTTCATCATTTTAAAGCATGCCAAACTAAAAGAGGATAGGGTCTTGATCAACCACGAACGCATCCATCTCAGACAGCAGTTGGAACTTTTGGTGGTTCCCTTTTATATTCTTTATTTGCTGGAGTGGGGCATACGCACCCTGTTCTATTTTGATGGATATAGGGCATACCGCAATATAAGCTTTGAGCGGGAGGCATATGGGAACGAACTTAAAAGTGATTACCTTTCCCGTAGAAGGCCTTTGAGTTTTATTAAATATCTTTGGGGCTGAAAAACGGGAGTGTGCACCACCTGAACCAACAGATAGAGTTGCCCATATTGGAAGAAAAGGGAATCTCGCTTTCCATTAAAAGGGAAGACCTGCTGCACCCATTTGTTTCTGGAAACAAGTTTAGGAAACTCAAATACAATTTACTTGAAATAAGGGATTTGAATGTACGGACACTGATTACCTTTGGAGGTGCCTATTCCAATCATATTGCCGCCACTGCCTTTGCGGGAAAGGAAGCGGGCGTGGATACGGTAGGGATCATCCGGGGAGAGGAACTCGCCGATTCCTGGCGCGAAAATCCAACCTTGGCCTTTGCGGTACAACAAGGAATGGCCCTTAGGTTCGTTTCCCGCAGTATATACGGTGAAAAGGAAGATCCATTTTTTCTCGGACAGCTCAAAAGGGAATTTGGACCGTGTTATATCCTTCCCGAAGGAGGGACCAACGTACTGGCCGTAAAGGGGTGTGCCGAAATCCTACAGCCTACCGATATGGACTTTAATGTGGTCTGTTGTGCCGTGGGAACGGGAGGTACCATTGCGGGAATTGTCAATTCCGCCGGCGAATCCCAAAGGGTTCTGGGTTTCCCCGCCTTAAAAGGTGATTTTTTGAAAAAAGATATTCGTAAATTTGCGCGGAAGGAAAATTGGGAGCTGGTAACGGAGTACCATTTTGGGGGTTATGCAAAGGTGGATAAGGAATTGGTGGACTTTATAAATTTCTTTAAGGCCAAGACGCTGGTGCCGCTCGACCCAATATATACCGGGAAAATGTTATATGGGATAATGGATATGGCCCAAAAGGACCGATTTTTGCCAGGTACCCGTATACTCGCCATTCATACGGGCGGTCTACAGGGGATAAATGGTATGAACACTATTTTAAAAAGAAAAAAATTACCATTGATTACACTATGATTAGACAGTTTGGGACAATAGTGGTACTTGCCGTACTCTTAACAGCTTGTGGAAGTAAAAAACGGGCCGCCAATGCACATCGGGAAAGAAAGCCGTCGGTGGCGGCGGTACCTAAGAAGAATCCACCCATTGTAGATAAGGGTACAGAGGCCGGTTATAGATTGCCCGAGGACGATGGACGCTTCGTAAAATTTCCCATCGCCACGACCCAAGAATATATAGATGCCTTTCACAAGATCGCACAGTTCGAGATGAAGGCATATGGCATTCCCGCCAGCATTACCCTGGCCCAGGGAATTTTGGAAAGTGGTGCGGGACGCGGTGATCTCACGCTCAGGACCAACAACCATTTTGGCATAAAATGCCATACGGGATGGGAAGGCGATTTCGATTATCATGATGATGATGAAAAAGGGGAATGTTTTAGGAAGTATAACCACCCCATGTATTCCTTTCGGGACCATAGTATTTTTTTATCCACCCGATCCAGATATGCCTTCCTGTTCCAATTGGATTCGGACGACTATAAAGGATGGGCCAAAGGTTTGAGTCAAGCTGGCTATGCAACCGACAAACGATATCCCCAGAAACTCATATCCTTTATAGAACAGTACAGGTTGTATGAATATGACAGGGAAGTAGCCGGCCAGGGATACGAGGTAAAGCAGGTGCCAAAGAATTTTGATTATAAAGTACATGTTGTGGCAAAAGGGGATACCCTTTATTCCATTTCCAGAAAATACTTTGTTTCCGTACCGGAATTGATGATTATCAATAACATGCGTGACAGTAATTTGGCAATTGGACAGGAATTGATCGTAAAATCTGAGAAAGTTAATAAATAAAAGAATGGTCTATAAACGGAGCAGTGCCCTTTTTAATGAAGCCCAAAAATATATTCCCGGAGGGGTAAACTCTCCGGTACGGGCATTTGGGGCCGTAGGTGGGGATCCGGTGTTCGTAAAGGAAGCCAAGGGAGCCTACTTTTATGATGAGGACGGGAACAGGTATATTGATTTTATCGCTTCATGGGGTCCGCTGATTTTGGGCCATGCTTACGAGCCTGTCATAAATGCGGTAATAGAGAGGGCCAAAAAGGGCACTTCCTTTGGGATGCCCACGGAAATCGAGACGGAACTGGCCAAATTGGCGGTTTCCATGGTCCCCAATATCGATAAGATCCGATTTGTAAATAGCGGAACGGAGGCCTGTATGAGTGCCGTACGCTTGGCAAGGGGGTTTACGGGGAAGGACAAGATCATTAAGTTTTCAGGTTGTTACCATGGGCATTCCGATTCGTTTTTGATTCAAGCGGGAAGTGGGGCCATCACCTTTGGTACGCCAAATAGTCCAGGAGTGACCCAGGGCACCGCAAAGGACACGCTGTTGGCCGATTACAATGATCTTTCAAGTGTGGAAAAGTTGGTAGAGGCAAATAAAAGGGAGATTGCCGCCGTGATCATAGAACCGGTGGCGGGAAATATGGGCTGTATCGTGCCCCAAGAGGATTTCCTTAAGGGACTGAGAAAGCTTTGTTCGGAAGAAGGGATCCTTTTGATATTCGATGAGGTGATGACAGGTTTCCGATTGGGAAGGGGAGGTGCTCAAGAGGTGCTGGATGTAAAGGCTGATCTGGTGACATTCGGAAAAGTAATCGGGGGAGGATTGCCCGTAGGGGCCTTTGCGGGAAAAGACGAGATAATGGATTATTTGGCCCCCGTTGGCCCTGTCTACCAGGCCGGGACCCTAAGTGGAAATCCGTTGGCAATGGGTGCCGGTCTTGCGATGCTTACCGAACTCAATAAAAGGCCTGAGATTTTTAGGAGCCTTGCAGATAAGACCTCTTACTTGCACAAGGGAATGGACGCTCTTTTGAAGGGGAAGGGAATCCCCTATCAGATCAATCGGTTTGGATCCATGATATCCCTACATTTTACGGAGGAGGCCGTGGTCGACTTTAGATCCTCGGCTAAAGGAAACAATGAGATCTTTAAAAGATATTTTCATGGCATGTTGGATCAGGGAATCTATTTGCCCCCAAGTGCGTTTGAAAGCTATTTCCTGAACGACGCCCTAACGTATGATGACCTTGATATGGCACTAAAGGCTTTGGAGAATACTATGCCGAAATTGCGGTAACCTTAATATGGCAAAACCTTGGGCCTACATGAGGACTCAAGGTTTTGTCCATAAAGCTGTAGTATATTTACTTACGTCTGCCTATTTTCCCATCGTGCCCCTTTTTAAGGTGCATGGCCATTTTGGAATGCATCCTTTCCCATTTCTGGTATTGTTCCTCGGATAAAATGGACTTCATTTTCTCCTTTTTTGAAATTTGGCTGTCCAATAGGGCAATCTTCATTTCATAACGTTCTTGGGAGGTAGGCTTTTTAAACTCGGCACTTTCCTTCTTTGCCTTCCACTCTTGCATTCTGGCTTGTCGGGATGTGGCTTCGGTAAGGTTCATCTGTTGGACCTCTTTCTGCTGAGGATCCGAAAGATCCAGGGCAAGGGTCATTTTTTTGGTCTTCAGGGTGGCCATCTGCTCCGGGGACATATCTTTCCAATCCGATTGTCTTCCTTTATGACCATCCCCTTTTTGGGCAAAAGCTGTTAAACCCAGCACCATTACGATCGTAAATAATACTTTTTTCATACTGTTTGTTTTTTAGCATTGTTTCCGGTAAGACATGAATTTGGATCAAGGGTTTAAACTTGCTCGTATTTTTGGGAGCTATTTAACAGATGTTCAGACCATTTCACAACCACCGTGGGTTCATCAAAAAGTTTTGTTCCACGTTGATCTGCGTTGGGTGCGCTGGCTTTATTGCCTTAAATATCTTTGGGGTTTGCCCCAAAACAGGGATTGAACAAAGTGCTGGTAAAGCAGGTCAAAAAAAAGACGGGCATTTTGATTGCCCGTCTTGGTAAAGTATAAGTAGGTACAATTCTGTTTGCGGTTATTCCATTTCTTCAAGATCGACCAATTTGTTGATACTGTCCATCTCGGTGGTGTTCATTTGTTTGATCGTTTCCAACCGGGCGGTGCGCTCTGAATCCGGCTCCATACTTTGATAAAGGGAGGCAGCGGCTACGAATCCGACTAGATATAATAAGCTTTTTATTTTATAGGTCATAGATCTGGGGGATTTAAAACTTAATGTAAATGTAAGAAAAATAGGTCTTTTAATGAAGGAAATGTTGTGAAAACCCTCTTTTTTGATGTGAAAATCTAAATTTAAAGGGTTGATAAATGCCAATAATACAGAAATGACCTATTTATAAGTTCCCGCTTATGCGTATTGGTGTAGTCCTACAACCAAAAAAAATGACCATAAAAAAGGACCGTCCCACAAATGTAGCGGAACGGTCCCTATAAGCCGATTTATGGTTTCCTTATCATTTTAAGGGATACACACCTAAATCGAGCTCTTTCTTGGCTCACGAAAGATAGTGCAATTGCATACTGGTTGTGGACTATTTCGGTTCCAAAAGCAGTTCGATCCGTTCTAGGACGTCCTGTAGATGGTATTTGTCCATATCGGCGGAAGTCCTTCCAATTCCGCTCTGGATGGTGCGTTTAAGAATGTTGAGTTCGGCACGGGCAATGGATCGGATGTCCGACTGGCTCGCATTGACTACCGTCGATTTCTGGTAGCCGCCATAATCCGGTTTTTTGGCCTCATCGGGCGCGGTCATTAGAAATGCCAAACGGTCTATGTGTGCCTTTTGCAGGTTCCTGCGGTAGGTATCAATTTTCTGACTGCTGTACAGCTCGGTCCAGATTCCCTTTCTTAAAGATTCCATCATATCCAGTAGGGAATAAGCACTTTCCCCATTAAGCGTGCTGTTCTCGATCATTCTGGCCATTCTTCCCAAACTCAGGATGTTGTTCAGGGTACGGGTCTGTGTTGCCCTTATCCTCTCGACACTCCCCGAATATTCGATCTTATTGAAAATGTTTTCCTCCAATAGCCATTCCGGCGTTTTAAAGAGCTGATCGACCACAAAATCCAAACAGTTTTTTTGGTGCTGTTTGTCTACAGGAACATAAACGGCACCTTTTTGGTCATAGGTTTTGTAATGTTCATATACGCCTCCTATATTATTGGATACATGGCCCATATATCTATTGTATTGGGCCAGGACCTGTCCGTACAACTGATCTAGATCATCGTAATTTTTCCCATCCTCAGCGGTCCAGGTGATCAGGTTGGGAACAATGCGCTTGAGGTTTTCTATGCCATAGGCACTTGCTTTGATGGCATTGTCCCCCAGATCTTCGGTCTGTGAACTGGGATCTACCACATCACCTGCCTGCTGGTGTCCAAATCTATAGTTCGGATCTCCGGCATGTTGCAATATCCATTCGTCCAGAACTGGTTTTTCGGCCTCCGCTCCCTTGTTCAAAATTGGCCTATACCCCCATTCAATGGCATATTTGTCATAAGTGCCGATGCTGGGCATCAGCGCAACCCCTTCATCTTCCGGCTGTGCTATATAATTAAAGCGGGCATAGTCCATGATCGATGGGGCAGTACCGTATTTTTGTGTGAAGGACCGCGAACGCAGCGAATCAACGGGATAGGCTACGCTGCTACCCATATTGTGCGGTAGGCCAAGGGTATGTCCAACCTCATGGGAAGAAACAAACCGGATCAATCGGCCCATTACCTCCTCTTTGAACTGTACGTTCCTTGCATCGGGATTAATGGCGGCGGTCTGTACAAAATACCAATTCTGTAGCAGTGTCATTACATTGTGGTACCAGTTTATGTCGGATTCCAATATCTCCCCGCTCCGTGGGTCGCTCACATGGGGTCCATTGGCATTGGGAATAGGGGAAGCTAGGTACCGTACCACGGAGTAACGCACATCCTCGGGGGACCATTCCGGATCCTCTGATGCCGTTGGGGGATCTTTTGCTACGATGGCGTTTTTAAATCCGGCGGCTTCGAAGGCCAACTGCCAATCCTCTATTCCTTGTTTTATATAAGGTACCCATTGTTTTGGAGTGGCCCTGTCCACATAATATACGATCTGCTTTTTGGGGACCACAAGCTCCCCCTTTTTAAATTTTTCAAGGTCTTCTTCTTTTACCTCCAAACGCCAGCGATCTAAATATTGAAGACTTTTACTTTTTTGTGCGGCCAGTCCATAATCTACTTGCGAACTGGTAAACCAACCAACCCTTTCGTCAAAATACCGTCTTTGCATGGGCACTTTTGGCAATAATACCATGGAATTGTTTATTTCTATGGAGATGGAGCCCAGACTTTCATTGGAAGGTGGCTCACTTGCCAAGTAGGTCTTTACGTGCCGCGCTTCTATATTCAATGGATAACTGTTAAGGGATTCTATATAACTCCTGCCTTCATCCAATCGGGATACCTTGTATTTCTTTCGGTAGGAATCGGGCATCCCAAAGGCATTGACATCCTTTTCAAATAGGGCATCGACCTCTATGACCGTAGCAGGATCTAAAGAGTCTTTTTTTAGGGCTTTGATGTCAAATGAATAGAGGACCGGTTCAAAGTTGGAATTTACCACCGCTTCGTGTACTGGAAGGGAGTCGGCCGCTACAATATCATGGGATACCACCCTTAGCAATACCTTTGTAGGCTTTTTTTCCCATCGCAGCACCTGGGTGTTTATTTTTCCGCCACCGAACCCGATTCCGGTGGCCGTTTTGGAAATACGGCTTACCATGAGCATTTCCCTGTTAAAAAGGGAGTCGGGAATTTCATAAAAATGTTTGGCTCCCACGGTATGGACCTGAAATAGGCCTTTGTCCGTTTTTGCCTCTTTGGTGATCACTTTTGCATAAGGCTGGATATCATCCTTTTTTTCTTGTGTCTCCGGTGATTTTTCTGTTTTTTTCTTTTTAAAGATTTGTGCATGGCCAAGATTGGATACCCCCATTGCCAAGCACAATAAAAGGAACATTGTGAAGGAATTTTTGATCATTATGAGTCGGTTTCTATTTTGAATTTCGCCAAAGAACCGAAAAAAAAAATCAAAATATTGTTAACGAAATCATAAGCGGATGGCCTCTAACATTCTTGGAAGGGCACAAATTTTTGTGAAATGTAACAAATGGTAAAATTAATGTTAAACTGCTTCATATCCTGTAACAGTATCCATTTTTGGCAGTCTTATAGGAAGACAACATCAATCAAAAAAAGGTTGTCATTATTTGAGTTAGCTGAACTACAGGGCCCCCACGGGCCCTGTATGTTTTTAGGGCAACTCGGTCGGGCCTAAAAAAGCAATGGAAGAACAAACTGGAACAGTAGGATGAGCAGCACGACCGAGATGAGGTTGAGCACAAGGCCTACCTTTGCCATTTCGGATACTTTTATGTAACCGCTCGCAAATACAATGGCATTGGGCGGGGTGGCCATGGGCAGCATAAACGCACAACTACTGGCAATGGTAACAGGGATGAGCAGGTAAAGGATAGGAATCTGTAATCCTAGGGCTATACCCGCGACCACTGGGGCCAAGACCGCAATGAGGGCTACATTGCTCATCAGCTCTGTCATAAAAAGCATCAGGATGATCAAGAGTGCAGCTGTGAAGAAAATGCTGATATTGCTGTCGGCGATCGCTTGTGTGACCATGTCCACCAAACCACTTGTAGACATGCCGTTGGCCAAAGCAAGTCCGCCCCCAAAAAGAATAAGGATGCCCCAGGCCAATTTTTCCGTATCGGACCAGTGCAGTATAAAGTCGCCTTTTTTAAAATTGTGTGGAATTGCAAACAGGGATATGGCCGCCACCATGCTGATAATGGTATCCGATAGGCCCAATTTTGGTAGCAGGGCATTGATCAAGGTCCTGAATATCCACAGAAATACGGTAATCCCAAAAATAACCAATACCATCTTTTCCTTGGAGGAGGTGGGCCCAAGTTTTTTTAATTCGTTACGGATAAGTTCCTTGGAGGCGGAAAAGCGAAGATTTTTATTGGGGAACATCCATTTTACCAATACCCAATAGCTAATGGCCAGTAGTATGGTAGAGAAAGGCACCCCTATCACCATCCATTTAAGAAATGAAATCTCTATTCCGTATTCATTTTCCAGAAGGCCGATGAGCACGGAATTGGGTGGGGTCCCTATAACGGTCGCTATGCCCCCGGCGTTGGCGGCAAATGCTATGCCCAGCATTACGCAGAGGGCAAAATTCTTATCGTCCTTGGTAAATCCGTCACCATCCTGGATGAGCAACCGGATTACGGAGATGGCAATGGGCAACATCACGACCGTGGTGGCCGTATTACTGATCCACATGCTTAGCAAGGCAGTGGCGATCATAAAACCAAGTACCACCTTATTTGGGGTGGTCCCCGTGACCTTGATGATACTCAGCGCAATACGCTTATGCAGATTGACCTTCTCCAGGGCCAGGGCCATTACAAAACCCCCAAAGAACAAAAAGATGATGGGACTTCCATAATTGGCACCCACTTCCGCAATGGGCATTACCTTTAACAGCGGAAAAAGTACCAGTGGCAATAAGGCCGTTACCGAAATGGATACCGATTCCGTAATCCACCAGATGATCATCCAGCATGCAACGGCTATCACGGCATCACCGGAACGCGAAATCAAAAATACCGGAAGGTTAAGGATGGCCAGAAAAGCCAATGGGCCAATGATCAGCCCCAGTTTTTTACTCAGGTCCATGGTTGGTATTTAAACCCCTAAGCTATACTTTTTACCTTAGTTTAAAAAATAAAAAAAGGGGTCGACCGACCCCTCTGCTTATATTAAGCCAAATATGTTATTCCTGAAGCTCGCAGAACAGGCTATCCCCTTTCTTTACCACTTTTGCCACACCGTGGACGCCCAGTGCCTTTATTCCCTTGTCCCACGCTTTATTGCTAAGTCCACTGGCATCTTTTAGGCGCTGCAGGTCCATATTGCCCTCTTTTTTAAGGATATCGAAGATCAACTTTTCATTTTCGGAAAGTTCAAGAGGTTTTTTTTCCGGTCGCATTTGGGGAAAGAAAAGTACTTCTTGTATAGAGGCATTATTGGTCATTAGCATGACCAATCGGTCTATGCCGATTCCTATCCCGCTCGTGGGCGGCATACCGTATTCCAAAGCCCTTAAAAAATCCTGGTCAATGAACATGGCTTCATCATCGCCCTTGGCCGATAACCTTAGTTGCTCCTCAAACCGTTCCCTTTGATCAATGGGGTCATTAAGCTCTGAGTAGGCATTGGCCAGTTCCTTGCCATTCACCATTAGTTCAAACCGTTCGGTTAACGCAGGATTGTCCCTATGTGCCTTGCAGAGGGGGCTCATCTCCTTGGGGTAGTCGGTTATAAAGGTCGGTTGTATATAAAAATGCTCGCATTTTTCACCGAATATCTCATCGATCAGCTTGCCCACTCCCATGGTGTCATCCACTTCAAGTCCCAAGGATTTTGCTACCTGTCGCAGGGCAACTTCGTCCATGCCCGATACATCGTGTCCCGTATGGATCTTGATCGCCTCTAGAATGGGTACCCTGGGATATGGTGCCTTAAATTCGATTTCGTTCTTGCCTACCTTAATTTTGGAGGCTCCATTGGCATCCATGGCCACCTTTTCCAATAGCTGTTCGGTGGTATCCATCATCCAGTTGTAGTCCTTATAGGCAACGTACAGTTCCATGACCGTAAATTCCGGATTATGGGTTCGGTCCATACCCTCGTTCCTAAAATCCTTGGCAAACTCATATACCCCGTCAAATCCTCCCACGATCAACCTTTTTAGGTACAGTTCGTTTGCGATCCTTAGGTACAATGGCATATTAAGGGCATTATGGTGTGTCATGAACGGCCTAGCGGCAGCGCCTCCTGGAATTGGCTGCAATATGGGCGTTTCCACTTCCAGATAATCCCTGTCGTTAAAAAATTGGCGTATGCTATTGGTTATCTTGGTCCTTTTTATAAAGGTTTCCTTTACGGCGGGGTTCACCACTAGGTCCACATAACGTTGCCGATAGCGCAGTTCGGGATCGTTAAACTCGTCGTATACCTTTCCCTCGGCATCCACTTTGGGCAAAGGCAAAGGCCTTAAGGCTTTGCTCAGCACCGTAAAATCGTTTACCATAACTGTCTTTTCGCCCACCTGTGTGGTAAACAGGCTTCCCTCGATCCCGATAATATCACCGATATCCAAGAGTTTCTTATAGATATCGTTGTATTTGGTCTTATCCTCCCCGGGGCAAATTTCATCCCTATTGAAATAGACCTGGATCTTTCCGGTACTATCCTGCAACTCGGCAAAAGAGGCCTTCCCCTGGATTCTTCTGGACATAAGCCGTCCGGATATGATTACCTTCTTACCTTCGCTATAGCTTTCCTTGATGCTTTTGGCGGTCGTATCCACAGGATACAGGGCGGCAGGATAGGGGTCTATTCCCATGGCCCTTAACTTGGCCAATTTTTCCCTTCTTATTGTTTCTTGCTCCGAAAGTTGCATAAATCGTTATTAAGGCTGCAAATATAGCGACTCTGTACATATCTTTCAATTGAATCCCATTAAATGGTTCTATTGCCCAACGCTCTCCGCTAAATTGGCAAGCTTCCTCCAAGGTTGTTGACCGTACCTCTGATCCTGCGACCTGTTAAATTTGTACCGGATCGTAACAAATGGGTCATAATATGGTCAAATAGGTACATCAATCAAAAAAATCGATCAAAATGAGTTTTTGGAGAGTCCTCTTGGCCATATTGTTCCCGCCATTGTCCGTACTTGGTAAGGGCTGTGGATCACTTATCATTGTTTTCCTGTTAACACTTTGCGGATGGGTCCCAGGGGTGATCGCGGCCCTGGTAATCTTAAATAACCCGAATAATTAGTTACTTTGTACCGGCATTTATAAATCCAGGCATATGGTGAGCGTTCCAAGGTCCCGTGCCTACAATCATTTAAAAAGATGAACAAGGATATAACGGTACAGTATTTGGGTTTGAGGGAGTATGGCGAAACCTGGGATTATCAGGAGGTTCTTTTTCAACGGACCTTGGCTATAAAGATCGCGAACAGGAGGGAAGGTAGCTCGTTGCCAACCCCCAACCATCTCTTACTGGTGGAGCACCCCCATGTATTTACTTTGGGCAAGAGCGGTGACATGAACAATCTCTTGGTGGACAAAAAAGAATTGGAAACCAGGGGAGCCTCTTTTTATAAGATCAATAGGGGAGGGGATATCACCTATCATGGCCCCGGTCAACTGGTTGCATACCCGATTTTAGATCTGGATAATTTTTTCACGGATATCCATAAATACCTTAGATATTTGGAAGAGGCCGTAATCCTTATGCTAGGGGAATACGGATTAAAGGCCGAACGCTCGCCGGGGGAGACAGGGGTCTGGTTGGATGTTGGCACTCCATTCGCCCGAAAGATATGTGCCATGGGCGTTAGGGCGAGCAGGTGGGTCACCATGCACGGACTGGCACTGAACGTCAATACGGACCTGGGATATTTTGATATGATGATCCCTTGTGGGATAAAGGATAAGGCCGTAACCTCCTTGAATGTTGAACTGGGCAGGGATACGGTGGATATGGAAGAAGCGCAGGGAAAGCTCTTGGTGCAACTGGAACGCTTGTTCGGGGCGCACATTATAGTGAAAACGGACGAAAAAGTATAAATTCCCTCCACATGCCAAATGGTATGAAAATGCACTGTTTAAACCATCAGGGCGGATATGATCGTCATTATTAAATTGTCCCGAAATGGAACGCCAAGTAAAACAGGATTTTTTTTGGTTCAAATTAGTACCTTTGAGGTTTTTCAATAATTTGGAACATATAGGCAATAATTTTCAAGAATGAAAAACACATCAAGGAACTATAGCATGAAAACCTTTACGATCCTGTTCCTGGCACTACTGGGATTATCCCTTCCTTCCTTGGAAGCCCAAGGAAACGGGAACTATCAGCAAGATTATTACGAATCCGTCAATCGCTCGGGCAATCGCTATCGCTCTGCATCGGGAATCCCCGGTCCCGACTATTGGCAAAATGGGACCGATTATAAAATAAAGGCCACTTTGGACGATGTGGCCCATACATTAACAGGACAGGTAACCCTTGCCTATACCAATAACAGTCCGGATGAATTGCCGTTTATTTGGTTGCAGTTGGAGCAAAATCGTTTTACGAAAAATTCAAGGGGGACCCTTACCACGCCCATAGAGGGGAACCGCTATAACGGCGATGTGGATGGCGGTTATGAAATAACCGAAGTAGTGGCAAAAACCGGAAGGGGAAGCTCTTCAAAATATATTATCACGGACACCCGAATGCAGGTCTGGTTTTCAGAGCCGATAAAGCCGAATGGCGGAACGGCAACCGTTTCGATGAATTTTACCTATAAAATTCCCGTAAAGGGGATGGATCGGATGGGAAGATTGGCGGTGGAAGATGGAACGATCTATGCCATGGCCCAATGGTACCCTAGGACCGCGGTGTACGATGATATAAAAGGATGGAACGTTGAACCCTATCTTGGCGCAGGTGAATTTTACCTGGAATATGGCGATTTTGATTATGAGATCACCGTTCCACATGACCATATAGTAGTGGGTTCGGGACAATTGGAAAACGCTTCCCAGGTAATGTCGAAGACCATGCAGGAACGGATGGAACAGGCCAGAAAAAGTGACAAGACCGTTTTTATATTGAATCCTGAGGAAGTAAACGATGTTTCCATAAGGGCAAAAAAAGAAGGTACCCTGACCTGGCATTTTACCATGAAGAATTCACGGGATGTAGCTTTTGCCTCTTCCAAGGCTTTTGTTTGGGATGCTGCAAAGATCGATCTACCCAGTGGAAAAAAGGCCCTTGCACAATCGGTATACCCTAAGGAGAGCATAGGTGCCGATGCTTGGAGCAGGTCAACGGAATATTCCAAGAATTCCATTGAGAACTATTCCAATAGATGGTATGAATATCCCTATCCGGTAGCCACCAATGTAGCGGCGGATATAGGGGGAATGGAATACCCTGGACTCAATTTCTGTAAATGGACCAGTAAGGACAGTGGTCTATGGGGTGTTACCGATCATGAATTTGGGCACAACTGGTTTCCAATGATCGTAGGCTCCAATGAAAGGAAATATGCTTGGATGGATGAAGGGTTCAATAGCTTTATCAATTATTACAGTACCCTGGACTATGGGGAATATCCTGCCGGACTGGATGAAACAAGAAATATGGTGGATTGGTTCAACAGTGGGACCCGTGAAGGGATCGATACCTATCCCGACGGTACGGATTTAAGAAATTTGGGAATGACGGCCTATAGAAAGCCTGCTATAGGATTATTGCTCTTACGGGAATACATTTTGGGTGCGGAGCGCTTTGACAATGCGTTCAGATCCTATATAAGGACATGGGCCTACAAACATCCACAACCTGCCGATTTCTTTAACCATATGGAAAATGTAGGGGGTGAAGACCTATCTTGGTTCTTCAAAAATTGGTTCTATGGTACGGGCAATATCGATTTGGCCTTGGACGGTATCAGACAGCATGAGGATGGCAACGGTTTTATCATCTCCCTTTCCAACAAGGGAGAGGTTCCAATGCCGGTAAAGATGAAGATTACGTATAGGGACGGTACTTCTGAAATCGTAATGCTGCCCGTGGAAATATGGCAGAGGGGCGATACATGGAGCTATTTGTTGGTGACGGACAAAATTCCTACGAGTGTGGATATAGATCCGGACAAAATTTTACCCGATGTAAACTACTCCAACGATACTTGGCCGGGAACTTCCTTCTATAATGATTGATCAATCAATGTTGGTTCAGGCCTACCCCTGAACAATAGTTTATCATAAAGCCCTGTAAGACCACTATTTTTCCGTTTATAGGGTGGGGTTTTCGGAAAAATAGTGGTTATGTGAAAAATTTTTATTTTGAGAATTGGGTGAGCTGCATGCTCCCTACCAGTTTGCCGCCTTTGTTGTAACTTTCCTGTTTTACCAGGCCAACACCTTCTGCGAGCCACTGTCGTGAAGGGAAGGTTTGTTTCATCAGCATCTTGGTCTCGCTCTCGCTGTAGATCACGAAACAATCAAAGGTTCCTGCGGGTGTGGTGACGGTCTCTTTCTTTTCCACCTTTCGGTTCTTCATGTCCACGTTGATGTTCATATTCATACCCGACATATTTATTTTCATGGCCATGTTGGCATCGGGCAGTTCTTGCCCCACACTGAGGTCGTTGGGCAGTTCTATGTCAGTTCCCGAAATATCCATTTCCAAGTCTTGGTACTGCTGCATCATTTGGCTGGATACCAACGATTCAAAGTCGATCTTTACTACATCTCCGGAACAGGTAAAGTTATAATCGGAAGTGTAAAGTTCCTCCCCTTTGTCGTCCTTTACTGAAATTGCCATACTGGCCTTTGTTTCGTTTCCATTATCTGTGACGTCCGTTACTACATAATCCATAGTACCTTCTGGTTTGCCCTTTTTGTCGTAATTGGTATACTCGAACCGAACACCTTCATTCAGGGCATAGTAATCACTGCAACTGGATTGGGCGTAGGGGATGGAGATGCCGAAGAGGGCGAGGAATAATGATAAGCCGATATTTTTCATTTTTAGGGATTTTGTGTTCCCGACAAATCAAATAAAATACCATGTACCCTGACATTGAAAATGTATGGGTTGCCAAGGGGATCGTATGGTTGGTATGGGGTTCATATCAGTAGACCCGGTATACTATAAGGGAATTTTCCAGGTCTTTCGCCACTAGTTCAATATTTTTGTCATTGTCCATGTCGGCTAGGTCTATGACGGAGGTTCCGTAAACGGGAAAATTGGGAATACTGACGGCATTGCTGTCGAACAGATATATTTTTTGGTTCTGTAGGTCGGTAACCGACACATATATTTTATCCCTTATATAAAATATTTTCGGTTTGGAGTACACCCCCAGTTCCAATTCCACCTCATTGTCCCTTATACGGAGGATATTGTCGTCCATGATGGCCATGGTCCTACTGGTCGCATCCATGCCGTGCTCCTTGGAAAGCTCCATGGGCGTTTTACCGTCTTTGCCGTTTTCGTCTATTTGGTGCAGTACGCCCTTCTTGTCCGTAAAGGTAAATTTGTTATTGTAGAGATAGAGTCCGTTTCCTGAAAAGTCGAATTTTTCCGTTACCGTGATCCGGTCCTTGCCCACCCGGTTCAGTATCTTAAGGGTGCCATCCTCCAGTACAAAGGCAAGATAGTCCCTGGAGCCGTTCCTAAAATGATAGGGGGCCGAGACCACCGGTTTGGCCGAGTTGGTATAGGTAAACCCGTTCACTATGTTCATTTTATTGTCGTACATATATATGTTGCTCCCTTGGGTAACCACAAACCTATAGTTTTTCCGGCCATCATAATCAAAGATGGCCAGTGGATTTAGATTGCCCCCATCAAAGGACTTTGTGAAAGGTTGGACCTCCTTTCCGTTTCTGTCCAGGATCAGAAATTGGTCGTTTGTGGTGAAAGCTAGTTGCAATCTGCCGTTTTTGTAAATGTCCACCTGTTGCACCTCTCCCTGTATTTTGCCCTGCAACTGTTTTTTCCAAAGTACTTTTCCCTCGTTGGAAATAAGGTAAAGGTTGTTTGCGGTATCCTGCACCACAATTTCCTGTTTGTTAGATCTATGGTCCGTCACGAATTGGGGCGTATTTGCGATAGGTTGGTCCAATTGAAGCGTAAATACCTGGGAGATGCCCTCTTTTTTATTTTCAAGCCCAATTTTTTGGGCCACTATGTTAAGGTGATAAAAGGAATCGTCCGCAACCATTTGTCCGGCAAATAAGTAATTGGAAAGTCCGGCATCCCGAAGATCTTTATGTACGCTTTCGGAAAGCAATTCCTCCCCAATATTGAGGAGCCCTTCGGTATTGGAGATGAAAAGGATGTTGGATTCGTCCGCCAGTACGTTATGGGCGGTGGTGTAGGCGGGAGACTTCTCAAAGGTGGAGGTGTTTTTATAATTGCTGATAATGGTCTGCAGTATCTCCGGACCTTCGGCAAATATAAAGGCATTTTCCAAAATGGTGCAATAGTTGGCATTAAAATTCCGTACCAAGGGATTGAAAATGGTGTTGATAAAATCATTTTCCCGCAAGGTCATAATTTCCGAACCCTGATAGTCTAGGGAGGCGGTCGTCTGACCGTTCAGAAATTCCACTATTTTTTCGGAACCGAATGTGTTCAGGACTATGGCCTTCCCTCCGTTTAGGAAGATACTTCCCACTTCTTCCACTGTATTGAAGATGGTATCCACCGGTACAGATCTGTCCAGGTACTTTTGCTGGTTTTTGGAAAATCGGCCGTAATCGGAAAAGGAGTAGGATAGGATCGCCTCTGCGGAAATGGGAGCAAATTGGGGCGTAGTATTTGTCAGCGAGCCCGTTCCCTTAAATAGGTCGACAAAATTAGTCAGGGAGTCATTGGCGGTACCTATCCCGATCAGGTGGATATAATCCTGGGAAAGGTTGATGTCCATGGATATCCAATCCGAAAATTCGGAGGGATTTACTGGCCTGTCCGTTTTTAAAAGGGTGGACAAAAGTGCATCCCCATTTTTTGTATTTAGGAATATGGAGGCCGATTTACTGGTATTGGATACCTTATATAGGTTGCTTAGGGAGGCGTTCACTGTGGGAGTGCCCCTCAGGAGGTTTTCAAGCAACAGTTTGGAGGAACTGCCAATAAGGATATTGTTCTTGACAGTTGTAAAAAAAAGGGATCCGTTAAGGGTATATTTTTGAAGGGTCTTGTTTTCGTAGGTGAGTGTTTCCACCGATTTTTCGGTCACATTTCCAACCTTGTAAAGACCTTCCTTGTTGGCAGTAATGAACAGATATTCAAAATGGCCCTTGCCCACTTCCGTGAAAACCAGCAGACATTCCGATTCTGTCTGGACATAATCCAGGTTTCTTACAGTTTCCCGAACCTTCTTGTGGAAGGTCGCGTTCTTGAGTTTGGAAAGGAAACCATTGTTTTTGAGCTCGCTCCTAAATCCCGATAGATCATTGATCTTGATTACCAAAGAAACATCCTTGGGCACAAATTCCAAAAGTGAGGAAGTTGTTTTTTTTTCACCTGTACAGCCAAATGTAAAGAGTAGGATTATTGTGTGGAGTAGTAATCGCTTGTGGTACATAGGGTAGCTTTCCTGCAAATTTAAGATTTTAAACCTCAAGTTGTAATTGTATGGGCAACTGTCTGAAACTTTTTCTGTGGTAAGGGGTAAGACCATATGCTCGTATGGCTTCCCTATGTTCCTTTGTAGGGTATCCCTTATTTTGTTTCCAATTGTACATCGGATATTCCAAGTGCAGTCTGTCCATGTAGGCATCCCTATACGTCTTCGCCAAGATGGAGGCGGCCGCAATGGAGAGGTATTTGCCATCTCCCTTTATGATACATTCGTAGGGAATATCCCCAAAAGGTTTAAAACGGTTTCCATCGACCATGATAAGGGACGGTCTGGAATTTAATTTTGAAAGTGCGTGGTGCATGGCCAAGATCGAGGCGTTTAGAATATTGATTCGGTCTATTTCCTCGGGAAACACGTGGGCCACTGCAAAACAGACGGCCTGCTTTTCGATAAATGGCCTTAATTGTTCCCTTTTCGAATGCGTCAATATCTTCGAATCGTTTATCGACAGATCTTTAAACGATTCGGGCAGCATAACTGCCGCCGCCGTTACGGGCCCTGCCAGACAGCCACGGCCCGCTTCATCCGTTCCGGCTACATTAAGGGGACTACAAATGAGCATATTTATATGTAAAATAGGTGCTTAAAATCCAAGTGCCGAAATTTGGTATTCGGTTTTGGTCCATACATTTCTGGTCAATACCTTTTATGGCACAAGATAAAAAAATTTAACCATTGGATCTTTAGGCCTTGTCGGATTCCATGTAATCCTTCCGGGGAAGTAAAGATCGTGGGGGTGGCCATTGGATAAATGGATCCCTTCTTTCTACGGCAGCCAAAACTTTCACATTTCTTTACCAACAAAAAAATATACCTTTGTTTTAGCAACTTGTTGGAATGAAATATGTAACCTTTTTTTTATTTATCATTATGGGCGGCCTGGCCCATGCCCAGGATAATGGGACCGAGCCCCAAAGGAACGATTCCCTGCCACCTAAGATCGGCAAGTCGGTAAAGCCCCTTAAGCCAGGCAAGTCCCAGCCGGACAGCCTCTCACAGATATCGATCAAGGATTACAAGATCATTTCCCATAGTCGGGATACAGTTGTTTTGGATACCACCATTTCCATCCAAAAGGAATATCTGTACAATTACCTTAGGAAGGACAATTTTGAACTGCAGCCTTTGGCCAATGTGGGCCATACCTATAACCGTCTTGGGGTCTCTTTGTCCACTACCGGCCTTTACCCCACTATTGGGGCCACGGCAAAGCACTATAATTATATGGAAGTGGACGATATCAAATATTACAACGTTCCCACTCCAATGACGGAGCTCATGTTCAAGACCACGTTTGAACAAGGGCAGCTGCTGGATGCCCTGCTCACCTTCAATACCTCGCCCCGATTTAATTTTTCCATTGCCTATAAAGGGTTCAGGTCCATGGGGAAATACCAGTATAACGAAATGGAATCGGGTAATTTCCGCGTTACCTCCAATTATGCCTCAAAGGATGGTAGGTACCATCTTCGGGCCCATATTGCCGCTCAGGATATTTTGGGGGAAGAGAACGGTGGACTGCTGGAAAAGGAGGCACAGTTCGAATCGCAAGATCCAGAGTTTACCGATCGGTCGCGGATGGATGTGCAGTTTACCGATGCCAATAACAAGATTTTGGGAAAAAGATATTATTTGGACCACCAATATATATTGTATAGGGGAGCGTCCGATTCCACCTCCAAAAAACCTACCGCCCTTACTTTCGGACACGTATTTGCCTACGAGACCAAATATTACCAGTTTGGCCAGACCGCCCAGAACGACTTTTTCGGACCGGCCTTTCTTGCCCCGATCGACGACAAGGCCACCCTTAAGACCATGTACAATCAGGTAAATGCCACTTTTGAGAATAGGATCTTGGGTACCCTTAAAGGGAACGTCGCCCTATACAATTACAATTATTACTTTAACAGCCTCCTTATCACGGACGACGGTCAGGTCAACAATCAGTTGAAAGGGGAGGAGATTACCCTTGGAGCGGAATATCAAAAGACCATTGGTAGGTTTGCACTGAAGGGTGATCTGAATTATGGGCTTTCGGGATCGCTTACTGGGCGTCTATTTAATGCCGCCGCAAGTTACAGGATTGGAAAGAATCATGACCTGACCTTCGGCATACACAGTTCCAGTAGGATGCCCAACTTCAATTATCTGCTCTACCAGAGCGATTATGTCAATTACAATTGGCAGAACTCGGATACCTTCTTAAAGCAGGAAGTCAATGGCCTGCGTTTTAATCTGGATTCAAAATTGTTGGGAAACCTTATGGCCACTTATGATATAGTGGACAATTATACCTATTTTATGGGAACGGCCACTCCAGAGCAAGTGGAGGCCGATACCGAAAACGCTACCGTACGCCCTTTCCAGGAGACAGGCTCCATCAGTCACCTAAAGGTAAAATGGGGCAAGGAATTCAGGCTTGGCTATTTTGGGTTGGCCAATACGGTAATGTACCAGAACGTTTCCCAGTCTTCCCAAATCCTCAACGTGCCACAATTGGTGACGCGGAATACCCTCTTTTTTACAAAGGATGTGTTCAAAAAAGCCATGCACCTCCATACCGGTATTACCCTTAAATACTTTACCGCCTACAATATGGATGCCTATAATCCACTGCTAGGGGAATTCTATGTGCAGAACAGGGAAGAGCTGGGCGGATTCCCAATGCTGGACTTCTTTATAAATGCCAAGGTAAAACAGACCCGAATCTTTTTAAAGGCCGAACATTTTAATTCTTCTTTTTCCGAGAACAATTTTTATTCGGCGCCCAACTATCCCTACCGCGATTTTGTGATCCGGTTTGGCGTGGTCTGGAATTTTTTCTCCTGATACTCCATGGGGGGCACTGCCCAAAAAAAGGCAGTGCCGGGCTTTCGCGGCTCGCTTTTGCCGCTTGAAAGTCGAAAAGGAATGGCCGACAGGGATAAATTTAGAGGTGCACTTACCTCTTTGGGGATAGGCGGCAAAGAGCTCAAACAGCCCGCTCTATCCCTCCCCCAAAAATAAATCGTTTTTTCTTTGTCCCTAACTTCCTGTTGCCCAGCGTGGTTTTGGGCGGGCGTTTTTTTCTTTGAAAAAAAGTCACAAAATTCATTGCG
>TARA_R110002020_G_scaffold267459_2_pt1 | contig 37931 bp, 24 predicted proteins | sample TARA_R110002020 | Tara Oceans TARA_R110002020 (sample SAMEA4396489) | marine metagenome | biome: Westerlies Biome; feature: [MES] marine water layer (ENVO:01000295) within the mesopelagic zone...; material: water (ENVO:00002006), including particulate matter (ENVO:01000060) such... | reverse complement strand
GTACACCTCTGTATCTCCATCAAAAGCTTTGATAACTATGCTTCCTAAAATTTCTGCGGTCAACAGATTTCCACCTTCCATCGCCAGTTTGACTCTGAAGTGATCTTCAGGAGCTGATGAAGAATGGAAATTCACAAACTGGTAAACGCTGGATCCAAGTCCCGCTGCTCCAATACTTACCTCTGAAGCAGTTGCCGGATCACCGTCAATAGCAAATCCTGCATCAACTACCCCTGCTGCTCCTAATCCAAGAAGATCCAAACTAATGCCTTGCGATTCCGAATACGTAGCAAATGCCTGCTCACATGGCTCAAAACCTGTTGAAGTACACACATGATAGACATTCATGCTACGCACTTCACCCAGGCCTGCAATTGCACCCAGTGATTCTGTAATTCTTATACTGGTATAAGCACTCTCAGGAGTTACTTCTACATAGTAATGGTTGTTCTTATCCTGAACTATTTTGACTGGTTGATTGAAGAAACCATTGTTACTTGAGCTTTCAAAAACCTGCGATCCGTTATTCTTAACCTCCACGGTGAAGTAGTGACTGCCAAAAAGAACATTGTCTACTACTCCGCCCAGAAGCTGTCCGGTAGTTCCATCAAGTAAGCCTAACAATACTTCCTCGTCAAAATCGATTCTAACATAGGAAGTAGTACCTGCAGCCCGGGAATCAAATCCCAACTCCACAAATCCCTCATAATCTCCTATTCCCAATGCAATACCGGAACTGGCGCTGAGTGTAGTATAGGTATCGTTATTTCCATCAACAGTATTTAGGGGGAAATTGGCATTTTCAAAAGCCAATACAGTAGCATCACAGCTGCTATTGCTGAGCATTGGTTCTGTTGCTATAGGCAAAGGAATCGGCTCAGGATCTGGACAGGTAGCCCCGAAACGCTGCACCTCATATAATAGGATTGGAGAATTTGACAATGCATTCAGCGAGACCAAGGAAGTATAACCTACTGTCACTCTATCAAAAGCTACTCCTGGACCAAAAGGAAGAGTGACAGCATTCCCACTTTGGAGCAGACCAAGCACATCCAATCCATTGATCAATCCTCCGGATAGCTTTTGGATAAAGACTAAATTAGATCCGTTATAAGCACGTACTTCTATTCCACCAATTAAATCAGCTGTCAAAACACCTGCATTGGCAACACCCAATTTCACTTTGAAATAGTCTTCAGGCGCAGATAGGGTTTCAAAATAAACCGACTGGAACATGGAAGCATCTACACCTAAGGTGCCTATGCTGATTTCGGAATACGAGTTCAGGTCTGAATCAATCGCATTTTCTGTATTATCGACTCCAGCCCCCAACAAATCAAGAGAGATTCCTTCTCCATCGAAAGAAGTAAATCTGAACTCGCCGCAGGCATCTGCTCCATCCAGATAAAAAGCATTATATACGTCAAGGGTGTATTCAGAGCCTAGACCTGCCAAAGCTGTTGACCTATTAGTCAATCGAATTCTATCATATGCAGCATCTGGCTTAATCGCCAAAAAATAATCACCCGTCCCATTTTGAACTAGCCTTACCCGATCCGTATCAAAGCCCTGCGTGCTGGTTCTGGATAACACGGCTACTCCACCAGATGTCCTTGCTTGGATTTCTATTTCTTGATTACCCAATAATACCGACCCCAGGACATCACTTAGTAGCTCACCCAGGCTACCTCCCAGAAGCGCCTGCAATAAACTTTCATCTGCTCCTATTCTCACGTAAGACCAAGTTTCGGCTGGAAGAGTGGAAGGGAATTGTAACTCCAAACTTCCTTCATATGCACCTAAACCCGCCAAAAACCCTGGGCTGCCATACAATCTAGCAAACTGATTATCATCACTTAAAGCATTATCTTTATCTTGAACTGTAGACTCGAGACAAAACAAACCACAGCTCCGATCATCATCACTGATTTCAGTGGCTATGGTGGGAAATTGCTTTGTTTGACCGTAGGTTTCTGCCAAAAAACATACAGCAATTAATGAGTATATAAAAAAAGCAACACCATACTTAAATATAGTGCTTATACCTCTCAATTTCAGACTATTATATTTAAAGAGAGTTTTCATATGTTGTAGTTTTAAAATTTTTCGATTGAAACAACAGATTAGGTTGATTATAAAGGACATTTGTTAAAACATTACCCGAAATTGAAAAAGTAGGTTGAAATAAAATGTCAATTGCACTAGAACAACATAAAAAACGATCCAAATAATTAATAAATGAACAGTATAAAAACTGTATATTACTCTTTATTAACCCCTTAACATTTGATGTTATCACAGCTAATATTAGGGATAAAGCACTTTTAAAAACTAGGACAACAAAATGACAGTAAGTGTACTTCATAGAAAATAATTATGTGGTAAAAATTTCAACTTGACAAAAATTAGTGATTAAAAATCGACTCTAAAAGACACTTCTAGATTCTGTTATTTAATTGATATTTTCTGTTATCAAAAAGACAATAATCCAAGAAAAAAGAAAAAACAACATGATTTCACAACTGTATAAATAGCCCGTACTTTCCTTTTATAGGGCTCAAATATTTAAGCAGGATTTTTATCCCAGATTAATTTTTAATTAAATGATGGGTGTGTATATCACTCGAGTCAATAATGATCAAAAAATATTCACCTGGTGGGTGAGACTCCAAATTACTGATCCGAAGAGTGTTTTGCCGACTTACTTTGGCTTCCCCGGCTTGTAGAAATGATCCTTCTCCTGAAAATAATTGGTATGAAATCTCCTTCATCTCGTTATAGCTCGTTCCTATGGTGAAGTGGCTTTCGAACTGATTAGGGAAGACCTGAAAGGCGCTTGAAAGGGCATGGGAAATGTAAATTCGGCGCAAGTCAGAAGTGAATTGTATGTCACCATATTCATTTATCAATTGGATTCTATAATAGCTATCTCCATTTAAAGGGTGTTCATCGAGATAACTACTCACTACTTCCTCGCCCCCGTTTTTCGCCCAGATTTCTTTGAAATTTAGATTTGAACCGGCTCTTTGAAGTATTACCTTCTTATTTTCAGGTAGTTTTGAAAATCCCCAAGACAAATCAACCTCTCCCTTAGGTGTTAGATTAGCCTCAAAGCTCTCAAGAGAAACATTCAAAATTCTTGCGATTGAACTCAAATCCAGTTCCATAGGCTCATCTGAGATGCATCCTTCATTAGGGATCCAATTCAAATAAAATTTGTATGGATCAGTTTCATCTCTAAACTGAAGCCCTGTCATGGTTAGATTTGCACCTTCTAATTCGAAAAGCACATCATCTATCACAAATCCATCGGAAATCTGGATCCCCATATCTTCATCCAAATACCATTCAAAAGCACCATCAGTAGGTAGATCTATTATCGAAGGATTAAGTGTCACTGGATGCACTCCTTCTACATAGGTATACTTTCCATCTTCATCTATTCCTATCTCCCCTGATGGCTCAATACGGTAGTTTGCGGAGGTTGGTATAGGATTTACCTTGATTTTGAATCGCGATGGCTCACTCTCGCCAGCACAGGATAGTCTATTTGATTTTACCAAAAATTCATGGTCTCCTGGAGCAAGGTCAATAGGAGTTGTATATGCATCTGCTGTTCCCATTGCGGTCTCATCACTATTTGATTCTAATCTATACCAATTCAAATCACCTCCTGAAGCATTATCTGGGGTCACAGTTACTGTTTGTCCATAGCAAATTTCATAGAATCCTTCCTCAGGGATATCGGTAATTTCAGGTCTTACAGGCGCCACAGTCACTCCGCTAACCATTAGACTCCCCTCAAGTAAACCTGCACCCACCAAGGACGAAACCCTGATCCCTATTTTATCTATAGCCGATACATTATCACTAATAGGAAACTTAAAAAATTCATCCGAAGCCAATAACCCCAAAATATCTAGCTCTAACAGAGAGGAAGCGTCAGTTGCACTGACTTCAGTACCATTAGAATAAGCCACCAACTCCACATAATTTAAAAGCCCTAAATCCAGAAGGGATTGCCCTGTGGCCATACTTATTAAGATTTCATTACCGGGCTGTACAGGAGAATTGAAATAAATAATCTGCTCAACAGCACCAGCAACTCCAACCACACCTAGCGAAATTTCCGAAAAAGTATTCTCCAAATCACTGTCTATAGCCAGATTTAAGGATTCTATAGCATTATTAAGTTCCAGAGCTTCCAAAGTGATCCCACTTCCATCGAAACTGGTGAATATTGGCTCACCACCGCATGGATCGGGTTCAAAATAAAAGGCGTGATACACATCCAGCGTATATTCAGCGTTGAGTCCTGCGACTGAGGACGCCTGGTTTGTTATTCTAATTCGATCGTAGGAAGAAGCCGGCTTAATAGCCACGTAATAGTTACCATTTTCATCACTGACCAATCTCACTCGATCTATATCAAATCCTGCTATACTAGATCGTGACAAAACTGAGCTGGAAGATGTACGTGCATCAATTATTATCTCTTGCTCGCCAAATAACAAAGAGCCCAGTACATCTGAAAGTAGATCCCCGAGACTTCCTCCAAGCAAAGACTGAAGTAAACTATCCTCTCCATCAATTCGAATGTAGGTGGTGGTATTCGCTGGTATCAAATGATCGAACCTAAGTTCTAATTCTGCTTTATATTTAGCTATACCAAAAACTAACCCGGGGTTAGAATATAATCTACTATATAGCCCATTGTCACTTATTGCTCTATTTCTATTCTTTACAGTGGGCTCAGCACATAAAACACCGCAGCTCCGTTCATCACTACTTATCTCATGGGCGGTAATTGGGTAAACAGCATCAGCAGCGAAACAATAATTAGTAATACTCTTGCTAAAAAATAGCAATATAAATACGATTAATACTTTACAATATTCATCCCTTTTCATTGTTTCCCAAACCAAACTGTAAATTCAAGCCTCCTATATAAATATAGCAGGCTTGAATTAACAGTTACAATCAAGAAAAAAGGAAAGAAAAAGTCGGGATTTTAATTCATTTTACCTTATTCAAAAAACATATAATAAGCATTTAATTTTCATTTATTAAAGCAGTATTAACCATCATGACAACTAGATGTATTTAAATAACAAAATTCCACCGTTTGATAACAACAAAAACCAAAATCTTCTAAAACTGAAAATTCTAATCTTCTAGATATCAAAAAGCAGTCTTACAGTGGTGCCCTTTCCAGGTTTTGAGTAGATTTTTATCTCACCTTTATGCATTTCTACGAAATTCTTTACAGCAACTAATCCAAAGCCGGTTCCTTCTACTCCATTTACATTTGATCCTCTAAAAAAGGGAGTGAATACGTAGGGAAGCTCTTCTTCTAGTATTCCTATCCCAAAATCCTTCACTTCAATCCCATTCGCCTTATCCGTTTGAAACAAACGAACAATCGGTTTCTTTGACTCACCGCCATACTTCAATGCATTATTTACCAAATTAACAATACTGGTGTGTATCAAAAAATTATCCCATTCTACCTTTACTTCATTTTCAACCTCAGAGATAAAATCTACTTTCCGCAGGTAATCGTGCTTTTCCAAAATTTGTAAGATAAATGAAACGAAATCCACCTCTTCCTTCTTTAAGGCTGCACTATTGTTCACAAACCTTTCATAATCGAGAGATTGAGCTACTAGCTTATGAAGGTTGTCCAATTCGAGCTCAATTTTCTTGTGATGTGTTTGAAGCTTAGCAGCTCCCGGAATATCAGCCAAATTCTCCAAGTAAATTTTTGATAGCTCCATACTTGAAATTATGGTAGCTAAAGGTGTTTTAAATTCATGAGAAACAATATTCATGAAATCAGACACAAAGGAATTGAACTGTCTCTCTTTCTGGAGCGACTCGATTAGTCTTTGCTCAAAATTCATTTGAGAAGAAACATCTCTAATCACTGCGATTACCTTTTGATTATTCTTCTCGTTTAAAATATTCAAATTTGATTCTACCCAATATTCACCTTTGTCTTTGAAGTATAACTTCAATCTTGATCTATATCTCCCATCTGATATTTTAAATTCTGGAGTTAGAGTCTTTTTCAAAAGAACTCTGATTTTCCGATGCATCTCCTCTACTCGGGTCCCTTTGTCAAAAAATTGTGACACAGAAGGAGAAATAAATTCAAATTCAGATAAATTGTTCATTACAACAATTACATCAGGACTGTGATCTGCTACGGTAGCCAAGATTTGAGCTCCTACCTGAGAATTCTTCTCAAATTTGATTTTATCCTGCTCAGATTTAAACGCTTCAATAATAACTGAATAGGTAGAAATAAATGGCTTCAAATCTGTTATATCCTGGTCCGTAAAACCTCCTGTTTTATTCCCAAGACCAATCAATCCAATTACTTCCTTCCCTTTAAATATTGGAACTCCTAAAAAATTCTCTATGGTTGGATGACCTGGAATTTTTTTCCCCTTAGTATGAGGATTGGCGGGCGGATTATTTTCCAAAATAATTTTGGATTCAATTATGCAGGCTCCAAAAAGATTATCAAAATGCTTGAATAAAAAATCGTCCTTAACATATTTATGGTAAAGTTTATAAGCCTCGGGCCCATTTCCTGAAATATCCGTAGCTGCATGGATTTTTAAAACCTGAGCTCCCTCATTACCGAGGTCTACTTTACCTACAAACCCAAGCTTTGCATCGATTACTCCCAGAATATTGCTCAACAATAGGTCATAAGGATTAGCTCCTTCAGGCTTGGATAGAAAATGACTCTGAACCTCAACAACTCTAGAAAGTAGTTCATTTGTCCTTTGTAGTTGCTTCTCGGTCGCTTTCTGAACTGAAATGCTTTTGAGAGAGCATAATATAAAAATTTCATTATTAGGAGAAGTCTTGTATAACGTCAATTCATACCAAGTTCCTTCTGCTTTTTCCAAGTAGAGCTGGGCATCAAAGACGAAAGAAGAAGTATTCCCATTCTTAATCCAATCAATTACACTTTCATAGTGCTCTTTTATCACAAAAAAATCCTTGATCGAAAAACCCGATGCTAATTCTGAAAATGGTTGGAGCAATAAAAGTTTTAAGGGAGAATTTACGGCAATGGCACGTTTCAAACCAATATCAAAAACTATCGCAGGTTTCTCCGTTTTTTCTAAAGATTCCATGATAGTCTCAAAGGACAATTCAAAAATATTCTGTCTGTTATAAAAATTAATTACGAAGTGTAAGCTCTGCTTCTCATGATCGACCCAAAACAATTCATTCACATAGAAATTTACACCGTTCTGCTTGATTGTGTAGTTAAAAATCTGGTCACCTTTTATGTGTAGGTTTCTTTCCTGTATTTCATTTTCATCAGATGCTGTTATCCGTTCAAAATCTCTAAAGGTAAGTACCTGATATACAAACTCCTCTCCAAAATGCAATTTTAAGCGATCACTTATTCTGAGAATACTTCCAGTTTTTAAATCAAAAAGTAAATCTTCATTTTCAAAAACGGTTAGTTGAGATTTTTCTGAAACCATATTTTTAATTCTTATCTTTTTAGTCAAAAAGTATTGAAATACTCCTGCTTTTTATTTTATTAGTATAGCTAAAATAACGAGAGTGCTTATGAACAAACATTACAATAAACCTAAAGTATTACTCGTAGAGGATAATTTCAATCTTTCAGAAAATATCAAGGAGATATTAACCCTCAATGGGTATGAAATTGTAGAAATCTTGGACCAAGCAGAAACTGCTCTTTCGATTATTGAAGAGAAAATGCCTGATCTAGTTTTGGTAGATATCAAACTAAAAGGAGCCAAAACAGGTATTGAACTCGCTGAGGAACTTAGACAAACAATAGACCTTCCCATAGTTTTTCTTACAAGTGCTTCTGGACAAGAAATAGTAAAAAAAGTAAATCATATCCGTCCTGATGGTTTTGTTACAAAGCCATTCACTACCAATTCCCTTATTACCAGCATTGAATTGGCTATGGAAAGACACAAGGTAAACCTAAAAGAATCAGCAGATCAGCAGAAAAACTCCAATTCTGATTTATTTATTAGAGAAAACGGTTGGCTGAAAAAAATTGTGATTTCAGATATAAGTTATATTAAAGCGGAAGGAACTTACACGCATATCTTTGTGAAAGATAAGCAGTACACTTTGAGAAACACCGCCAAAGACTTAATGAAGAAACTACCTGAATATCAGTTCTCTAGGATACATAAATCTTATATTGTGAACATGGAAAAAGTAGAAGCACTTAGCTCTAATGCTGTCAAAATTGACAATATAGAAATCCCTATTGGTCGTAACTACTACCATGCCTTGCTACAAAACATAAATAAACTTTCAAGCTAATTTCACTTTTGACTAATCCGATCAATCCACTTGGATCGTAAATCTTCTAAAGAAGAGTTCTTTACAATTTAATGGATCGGCTATGGTTAATAGTTACTTTTATCCCGCAGGCAATAATTCTTTTGAAAATTCAATTTCACTAGTAAAGAATTACTGCAATTCCACTTTTAATTCCCCTCTAGGCTTTTTGGGAGAGGAGCGAACACATCTTTACAAGGTGACATCACTACTTAACGGAAAGAAAGCTAGTCATTCTTCATTTTTCGAAAATGAGTGTTCATTCATAGGCAACGGATCCCATAGCATCTCAATTCTGATTTTTACGACGATCAATGAAGTTACTCTTGAATGTGAACTAGAGAGACTTACCAAAAATCATAAAAAACTGGAACGTTTAAAATTTGAGCCAGAGTCCTATGATTTGGAGGTAATTCAACAAATAAATCATTCTAAACCCAATTCAACTATGGAAACAGATGCCAATGATTTGTACGAAAAAGAGGTCTTTATCAGAGAAAGCGGTTGGCTAAAGCGACTTTTAATCAAGGATATAGAATGGATCAAAGTAGAAGGAGTATATACTCATGTCTATAGTAATAGTCAACTTCACACCCTAAGATGTACTTCCAAAGACATTTTCAGTAAGCTCCCTAAAAGTCTGTTTTTTCAAGTTCACAAAAGCTATTTTGTAAATATTTTCAAAATAGATGCACTAAAAAGGTATTCCCTGAAAATCGGAAATGATGTGCTTCCTATCGGAAAAACTTTCTATAATAAGTTATTAGATAAGCTCCCACATCTAGGAGGTTGAAGCTTTAACTATTTGCTAGAAAATCTTTTTATCGGTTAAGATTCCATGATTACGAAATGAAGCTGCAATACAAGCGAAGCTTAACCTTCAAGTTTATCTCCACATAGAACTATTACTTCCACTTAAAAGCAAAGTAAGTCGACGGCCCATCGTTGATGTTTCGAATGCCATGAAAAGATTGGGATTCCATGAAATAAAAATCTCCAGCTTTGGCAGTGTATTCTTTTCCATCGATCATTTGGGCTGTTTCACCGGAAATCATTAGGATAATCTCAGTTTCTTCATGAGCATGAGGTTCATGGCTCGCTACTTTTCTATCCAAGGTAGTGACATGCATTTCCAGTCTTTCGCACATAGCAGTTTCCCTATCAAAATACGAACGAACACCTCCTACACTTGTAGATTTGTAAGGCAGGGAATCAGCGTTGATCATCAGCGAATTCCCCGAGGCTACTCCTCTGTCTACATCCATTTTCTTCTTGGATCTATAACGAATTATGTAATAGGTAAGCGGGGTAGCTCCTACATTTTGAAGGGAATGCATCTGCTTTGGCATCAGCGAGACCACTCCATTAGCTCCAAGAATAGTGCTCTTTCCTTCTATGGTAACCTTCATCGTGCCTTCCTTGACTAGTATTATCTCTTCTATATCCTCGTTTGCGTGAGCTGTACTAGGTTTGGCTCCTACATTTTGGGTAGTTGCATGCATCTCCAGGTAATCTAAATGTGTGGAAACTCCTTCCAATATGGGTCTACCCACTCGGTCACCATTCGGTACAACTTTAAAATCATCCCATTTAAATACCCCAGATTTTATAGGCTGAAGTTGTGCAAAAGCTGATAACGTCATAAGGCAGAGAAGAATAGAGAGTACATATTTCATAAGTATAATTTTAGAAGTCGTCTAGTTAAATATAAGTAATACCCTCAATAAAATGAGACAACCTATTTCTCTAGCCTGCAAATAGTTTGATTAAGACTACCGGAAAACAGCAAATTCTGCCTTTTGAATAAATTAGTCTTAAAAAAGTGAATAGCAGAACCTTGCGTGCAGGTGCTACGTGTTATCCCATTCAAACCAAATCCATATATGAAAATCTTTACTTTACTATTCACATTAGCATTTACAGCACTTTCAATAGTCCCGGAAGTAGCGACTGTTGACACTTCAGAAAGCACAATCACTTGGACTGCCAAAAAGGTAACAGGACAGCACCACGGTAAAGTGCCTATTTCTTCTGCCACGCTTGATTACCAAAATGGTAAAATTCTCGGAGGAACTTTCGAAATGGATATGACCAATTTGACAGTTGAAGATATTACTGATGCTGGGTCCAACAAAAGGTTAACTGACCACCTAAAATCTGATGATTTTTTCTCAGTGGAAAAGCATAATAAATCCAAGTTTGTAATCACAAATGCAACCACTACTAATGGAAAAGACTACCAGCTTACTGGTGATTTGACAATCAAAAACATGACTAAACCTGTCACTTTTCCTGCTACAGTAGCGGTAAATGGTGGTAAAATCATAGCTACTGGTAAATTGACTTTTGACCGAACGCATTACGACATTAAATATCGTTCAGGATCTTACTTCGAAAACCTAGCCGATAAAATGATCTACGACGATGTAGAGCTTGATGTGAAATTGGTTGCAAGCGAATAATCAGAAAACTACCACAATACAAAAGGCCGGGAATTCCCGGCCTTTTCTGTTTTAGTATAGTGTCCGTGTATTAAATCCCCCAAACAGCCTTTAAAAAAAAGGGGGAATTAACGAATTGGTACTTCAGTGATTACTCAAAGAAGTTACTTGCTTCATAATGAAACCCTTATAAACCACCTCAAAACCAACATCGGTCATCCAACACTAACAACCTTCTAAATATCCCACTTCACAGTAAACAAGCCATATCTCGGCTGAACTAAATAAGAATAGGTACTGATCAAATTCTCGGTGAAACTATCTCTACGAATGGATCGGGTATCCAGTATATTCCAAACAGTCAGCCTGAATTCCCAAGGACTTGACTTACCCTGATAGCTGAGGAAGGCATTGAAGAAATCAAAGTCACTGGTGGTACCAGAAGCTTTATTCATGTAAGCATTGTAAGTGTAATCCGCATTCAATTTCAGACCACTCCAGATGTCCCAGTCCACTTCAATTTTTGGTGAGTGCGTATTAAAAGTATTCTTGGCATTGGTAGAATTGTAAAAGTTCTGATTCCAAGTATATCCCAAATCCACCTCCACAGTTTTCATAAATGTACTGGTGTACTTGATAAAATATGAGTGTGCAAATTGACTATTTTGGATATAGTTTTGATCAACCAAACTATTGGTAGCATAATTATTCCAGTTTCCTCCCCCAGAGATTTTGAAGGACTGAAAACGCTTATCAGCCTGAAGACTAGCCGTCAGGGACTCATTCACTGGATCAATATTTTGAATACTCATGATTCTGTTAATCCCTGCAAAATCGGTGGTATTTACCAAGTCTTGATGTTTCCTTGTCCAACTCAGGTTTCCAAATAAATTAAGTGAAGAGAAGAAATCAAAGTGGTTATAATTCAAGGATTGGGTGTAAAACAAGCCATTATCCAACTGTCTATTCCCTTGGAAAATCGAATTGTAATCTGATACCACCAACCCTTGCGCGAGCTTCTCTATATCCATGAAATTCGCTTGGCTACTGAATCGGTAAGTCAGCGAGCGATTAGATTTGATACTCCATTTAGCATACATACCTGGAAGCAGCAGGAGTTTGTCATTCCGTAACTCATCTTCCATTTGCACATCATTCCATGCGTATCTGTGGAGATAAAGTGAAGGACTGATGACAACTGACTTCCATTTAGTCTTGTAGGTCATTCCTAAATACAAATCCTGAAAATCAAAGCGGGAATCATTCTCAAACTCTCCCAAATCCAATTCATCATCTGTATCTGCCTGCTCCAAACTGCCAACTAGCTCTTGTCTAATAGATGAATACCCTAAACTCCAATTGATATGATTGGTGGGATTTAGGATATGGTAATAATTGAAAGCTCCTTCCAGGCTGCGGGTTTTGATATCCTGTCTTTGCAAAAAGCGGTACGTCTCACGATCCATCACTGGCAACATTCCATTGAAAGGCTTTTGATTCGTAGTCAAATCATAGAGAGGATTGGTGTACTTTTTCTCCCAATTGCCCTCCATAGAGAAAACTCTCTTATCCGAAGGTGAATGAAACCACTCTCCTTTCTGCTGAACAGTGTAAGGCTGACGACTTTGGTAGCTTTTGATTTGCTGGCGAATCTGCCCAAAGTCTGAATCCTGAAAATTCTGATTGGCTATGTCCGCTAACTTTCCAAAAACGCTGTATTTGACATACGTTTCCTCTTTTGGAGTAAAGGTCACTGCATATTTCATCAGGCCTGACTTATTCTCAACCGTGTTAGCGGAAGTGAGTGTTTCCTCATTATTTCCATCTGTTCGCAAATACGTTCGCTGAGACGAGGCCCCCAGTTTATTCTTGGAAGCCGAACCGATCACAAAACCCGAATGCCTCCATCTCTTATTTGGAGAGTAATTCAAATTCACAGCAGCCAAGTCAGTTTTTAATTCCAAAGCATTATTTCGCTGTGCCATTGGTATTCCCAGATCGTCCGAACTCATACTAAGTGATGAACCTGACTTCCCCGCCAATCCAGCCAATCCTCCACTGAACCTAAAGTAATCCTGAAGGGTAAAAGCCAATTCTCCCACATTATTTGCATCAGCGATCAGATTGAGATTCACTTTTGGAGAATAGTAAAAAGCATTCGCATGGCCCAAATAGCGCTCCTCAGGCCCGAGCCCAGCTGTCAGGTCCCCAAAAACCAAGTTCTTTTTCCCATCCTTTAATTGAATATTTAGCGCCAAAGTCTCGTCATTATCCAATCCACGAACTGGGCCTACTTCATTGAAATTCTTCAGCACTTGAACACGATCAACAGCATTTGCCGGAAGGTTTTTGGTGGCAAGCTTGGTATCTCCATCAAAGAAATTCTTCCCATCCACCATTACTTTATCTACCTTTTTCCCTTGGACCTTCACTTCCCCGTTATCATCTACCTCAAATCCCGGAAGTTTTTCTAATACATCCTTCAGTTTCCGCTCCGTCCCCGTAGTAAATGCATCAGTTTTATAAGTCAACGTGTCTCCTTTCATCGTGATGGGCAGTTCAGTCACTACCTCTACCTGATCCAGCATGGTTTCATCCTGACTTAGAATAACCTTTATTTGCTCCTGATCAGACCATTCATTGATCTTCAGTTCAAATTGCTTATACCCTACAAAGGAAACTCGAAGTAAATATTCCGAACCAGGCGGCAGCCCTATCTTAAATCGACCCTCGCCATTAGTAATCGCAAATCCGCCGATCTTTTGAGTAGTCTGATTTATCGCTACCACATTGGCGTAAGAAATGGGCTGATTCAGGCTATCTAGAACTTGACCGATCAGGTTTTTATTTTGAGAAAAAGAAGGTAAGGCAATCAGGAGAAAAAATCCTATTGCGAAAAAGCGCTTTGCAAATAACATGGATATACTTTTGTAAGCGATTAATTCCCGATTTTGATTACCATTTCATTGCCGTTTCCAGGCTTGCCGGAATAGCGTTTCATCATCTCCTGCATCTTTTCTTCAGAAAGCGCCTGATATTCCTTACTACTGATCAGCTGTCCTTTTTTAGGAATTTCTAGTTGCACTTTTTCAGTTGGATTCAAGACTATTCGCTCAGCGATATAAGTCACCCCTCTATTTTGCAATTCTAGAATCAACCCAGGCAAACCCCAAAAATCATCTGGACCGTGACTCACGGGAATTTGCATGGTAAACCAGGCAGTCACTTTTACAGTGTCTTTTGTAAGCTCCATCTCATCCTGCCCCATGGAAAAAGTCTTACTTTCTACTATCCTCGAGTAAGTAGCTTTTTGGCAGGTATAATCTCCAATCTGCTTGCTTTCACCGGTCAATTCCCAATCATAGGTATTTAAGCTGTCTTTAACCAAGAAACCCTTTCCCATCAAATCCTCTTCCTTAATGTAGGTTTGCTCTGCCACATTTTTATAAAGAAGTCTATCCTGATTTCCCGTATTGATCACGATGCTGGCTCCTCCCGAAGATGCGGTGGCTGGGCCTGCACCTAGACTCTCCACCTGCTTCCAGTTGGATTCAGTTTGAGAAAAAGTAAGGATGTATTCACGTTCCATCTGCTTTTTTAATTGCTTCTGAAGATCCGCAATGACATCGGGAGCCATTTTGGTACTATCCATGGAAATATTAAATCTGGAGGAAGTTTTATAAAATGCTCTTCCTGTCAAACCTTGGGCATTGGCGGTAAAGATCGAGCCCATCAGGGTAAATGCGAGAAATAGAATTCGTATGTTCATAGCTGTAAATTTGTTGTTACAAACCAATACAAACTGCCTCTGCAACTTAGTTAAGCACTGTTAACGTGTGTTAACATTCGATTTTCTAAATTTCCTAGCCTCTACTTTAGCACTGTGAAAAAGCTACAATTCAAGCGAATAGGTATTTTGATTGCCCTTACTCTAGTAGTGAGCATAGGGGTGCAGATCTATAGAAATGTCACTCAGTTCAGGTTAAACGAAACTCAACTAACTACTGAAATTCAACTGAGCTTGGACAATGCACTTGAGGTGTATTTTGCAGATTTGGCTAAAACAGATGTGATCACGCTCACCGAGAACAAGAGCACTACGATCAAACTTCGTAACACCGAAAATGCTGAGTTTGACAGTACAGGAAATGACTTTTTTAAGAAAATTGGGGAAAGCAAAATCCTCTTTAAGGCGCTGGAAAAAATAGAAGCTGGAGACACTTCTGCTGTAAGTTGGTTCGGGGAATTTGATACTACCAAAAATCTAACCTTTAAAACACACTTCGACACACTCAATACCATCGACCCTACTAAAATCCAAAACATAAATATATTCCGAGGTCTGGATGCAGCCGACAGTGTCCGTAACCTCAAAATGCTCACAAATCAGATCATTATCTCCATTACTCGCGATTCTCTTGATTTTGAAAAAATAAGTGCACTGGTGAAGGATGAATTAGACCGCAGGGATATCAACATAAATTACGGGCTACTTCAGTACGAAAAAGACACCATAGCAGGTTCTTTCAACTATCCTGCCCTGACCGAAATGCCTTTTTCTACAGTTTCCAAATCCACCTTCTTACCTCGTGGTCAAAAGCTGGAGATGTATTTTGAAAACACCGCTCTAACTGTCCTTAAGCGAGGGATCGTTGATATTATGATGTCAATTATCTTCTTGTTGATTATCTCAGCAGCATTTTACTACCTCTACCAAACCATCAAAAACCAAAAGGAAATCGCAGAAATCAAGGAAGACCTGATAGGAAATATCACGCATGAATTCAAAACCCCTATTGCGACTACACTTTCAGCAATAGAAGGAATTGAGCAGTTCAACCCTGAAAACAATCCTGAAAAGACCAAAAAGTATCTGGGAATATCTAAATCCCAAATGCTCAAATTGAACTTAATGGTGGAGAAACTACTGGAAACTGCCACCTTGGATTCCGATCAATTTATACTTCAAAAAGAGCAGATCGATCCACTTGCTGTGCTAAGGTCCTTGGTTCAGAAATTTCAGACCTTGGAACCAGAAAAAGAGATAGAGTTAGTATTGCCATCGCATGTCACACCTATTCTAGTTGATCCTTTTCACTTCGAAAATGTACTTTCAAACCTGTTGGATAATGCGCTCAAATACGGAGGAGATGAAGTGAGAATCACATTGGATCAAGAAACTAGCACTAGAATTAGAATCTGGGATAATGGAGGAAATATAAGTTCAGATCAAAGAGACAAAGTTTTTGAACAATTCTACAGAATCCCTAAAGGAAATCTTCATGACGTGAAAGGATTTGGAATTGGACTTTATTATGTGAAGAAAATCATTGAAAAACATGAGGGAAAAATCGAATTGGAATCCTCTGAAAGAAGCACCTCATTTATTACGATTTGGCCATGAGTAAAGTCAGAATTCTACTAGCTGAGGATGAGATGGCGCTAGGAATGATCATCCAAGAAAGTCTGGAAAGCCGTGATTTCAAGGTAACCCTTTGTGTTGATGGGCAGCAAGCTTGGGACAGTTACCAAAACTCCAAACCAGACGTGTTGGTACTCGACGTGATGATGCCAAAAAAAGATGGCTTTACCCTTGCCGAGCAAATCAGGAAAACTGATCCTTATACACCAATTATCTTTTTGACTTCAAAATCACAAACCGAAGACGTGTTGAAAGGATTTGGATTGGGAGCAAATGATTATGTGCGCAAACCCTTCAGTATTGAAGAACTGATTGTGAGGATCAAAGCTCAGCTTGACCGCCAGCAATTGCGGAAAAATCAATCGGATTGGCTAAATCTTGGGAAATATGAATTTCATCCAACAAAACAACTTTTAAAGCTAAATGAGGAAGAATGCCACCTCACAGCCAGAGAGTCTCAACTCCTAAAAATTCTTCTGGAAAACGCCAATCAGATCACAGACAGAAGTTTGATTCTTACTCAGATCTGGGGGTCAGACGACTTTTTCAACGCCCGAAGCATGGATGTTTTTATCACTAAGCTTCGGAAAAAACTTCAGCATGACGATCAAATCCAGATCCTAAATGTCCGAGGATTTGGGTATAAATTGGTTTGCTAGCATCCATAACCGTGGTCTGTGTCACACAAACCATTTAAGCTGAATTATATCGGTCTGTGAGACACAAACCTAGGTGAAGTATAGGCGCTTCAAGCTTAACATCTTTTAAAGCTAATTAGTACAATCCACGAGAATTTACCCTCACCATTCTTCGTTATTAACCCGAAGAGAATCTTAACCCTAATAAGATTTTGTGTGGAGGAAAGTCAGAGGCTAAGGCTACTTGGGATTTAAGGAATAGGTCCCAAGTAGTCGCCTCTGCACCACGCGAGTAAGAATTGGGTAAGACCAGTTCTAAAAAAACTCTTTTATTACTTAGATTTTAAGGTAAAAATTCTTGAGTTTAAGGCTGTAAAACCACCTTTATTCAAGTAATCATGCGAAGCACACTAATTGCGATACTTTTTTTTATCACGGGTTCACTGACTTATGCGCAGACAAAGCTAAACACCAAAACAATTGACACCAAGCTAAAAGCACTTCAGGAAGCTACTCAAACAGTTGGCTTTTCAGTAGCTGTGGTCCAAGGTGATCAAGTGATTTATTCTAAAGGTTTTGGATATCGGGATTTGGAAAACAAGATCGAAGCTGATGAAAACACCCTTTATGCAATTGGTTCATCTTCCAAGGCTTTTACCGTTGCGCTTTTAGGAATAATGGAAGAAGAAAAAGGATTGAAATTCACCGACAGTCCTAAGAAATATTTGCCAGAACTGGAATTCTACAACGAAAAATTAAATAACCAAGTCACAATTTTGGATATGATCAGCCACCGAACTGGTCTACCTCGGCATGATCTATCTTGGTATTTATTTCCAACAGCAGACAAAGACAGTCTTTTGGCTAGAGTGAAATATCAGGAACCATTCACTGGAATTCGCAAGCAATGGTACTACAACAACTTCATGTATTTGGCACAAGGTCTAATCACGGAAAAGCTAACTGGCAAAAGCTGGGAAGACAATATCAGAGAGCGATTTTTCAAGCCGCTTAACATGACTAGCTCCAATGTGAGCATAAGCGAAATGGTGGCTCAACCTAATATCTCCAAAGGTTACAGTTTGGAAGACTTCACTACAAACAAAGCCATGCCTTACTACGATATAGCAGCCATCAGCCCAGCCGGAAGTATCAATAGTAGTGTTAAAGAGATGTCAAATTGGTTGAAGATTTGGCTAAACAAAGGCAAACTAGGTGACACTCAAGTGCTCCCAGAGGCCTATGTAGCGAAAGCCGTTAATCCCCTGATGCTAGTCGGTGGTGGGATTGCCGATAAGAAATTCCCAGATCAGCACCTGAACAGTTACGGCTATGCCTGGTTCAATTCTTCCTACAAAGGTCACTATAGGCTAGAACACGGAGGAAACATCGATGGCTTTTCTGCCAATGTTGCATTTTTCCCAACTGACAGCTTAGGCATCGTAGTCCTGACTAATCAAAATGGATCTGCGTTGCCAGGTCTAGTACGAGATGCTCTTGCTGATGAAATTTTAGGATTGGAAAAAACTGACTGGGTAAGCTATTACTCAGAAAAAATAAATAAGATCAAAGAACAACAGGAGAAAGCAAAAGCAGAGAAAAAGTCCAGCACTGTACCCAATACCGCTCCATCTCATACCCTGGTTGAATACACAGGAAAATACAATCATCCAGGGTATGGCACTTTTACTATTGAATACAAAAATGATTCACTTTGGGCTCAGTTCGTTCGAGAAAGAGTTTATCTAAATCATCTTCACTACGATATTTTCGAGGCATTGACGGTCAAAGACAATAAGGTAGATACGACTTCAGGTGGATTCCTCAATTTCAATTTTCGAACCAGCGATCTGGGAGATATAGAAGCTGCCAGTTTGAAATTAGAGCCGACACTGGATCCCCTGACTTTCAAGCGTACACCAGCAGAAGCAAATGCATCCACTGAAACGCTGGAGTCTTATGTGGGAACCTATGCGTTGGGAGGAACTGACTTGAAAGTATTTATGAAGGAGGATAAGTTGACCTTATTCGTGCCTGGGCAACCAGAATATACACTCACTCCCACCGGAGAAAATGAATTTATGGTAAAGGGCTTGACAGGATATAAAGTTAGGTTTGAAGAAAAGGATAACACATCACAAATGCTGCTAATCCAACCCAACGGAACTTTCCCTGCCACCAAAAAATAAGCTATCAATGAAATCAGTTACTGTGGTTGGCTCTGGAATAGTGGGTTTAACCTCTGCTATTTCACTTCAGGAAGCAGGTTTTCAGGTTCGGCTCGTCGCCAAAGAGCGATTTGAGAAAACTCTTTCCAGCAAAGTCGGTGCAATCTGGTTTCCTTTTGAAATCCATCCAAAAGAAAAGACAAACCATTGGGCGACTTTAGCCTATGAGCGCTATAAAAGTGAAATCCAGGAAGGAAATGGAGTAGCTTTTATTCCTTTTCTCACAGCTTTCACCCCAGAAAGTAATATTGACTGGACAAGGCAACTTCCAGTAGGAAAAGTCCGAAAAGCAAGACCTGAGGAATTGCCAAAAGGAATGCAAATGGCATTTATTTCTGAAGTCCCATTGGCAGAACCCCAACTTTATTTGCCACATCTTTTCGAGCGTTTCATTGCCAATGGAGGTTCTTTTGAAAATCGAGAAATTACTTCGTTGGAGGAAATGACTGGTGTGGATGACTTGGTGATCAACTGCACGGGTTTGGGAGCAAAATCACTCTGCAATGATAAAGAGCTGCATCCCATGCGAGGACAAATCCTTCGATGTAAAAAGATGAATTTTCCTTCCTTTGCCAATCCCACTAAAAGAGGCGCACTCAGCTATGTCATTAATAGATCTGAGGATTCGGTAATAGGCGGAACAGATTATGAGAATGATTGGAATGAGTCAATCGATCCTGCAGATACCGATTTGATCTTACATAGACTAACAGAATCAGGTATTTCCCAGAGTCCGGAGATATTAGAAGTTATTGTAGGCTTACGCCCAAGAAGAAGCGCTGTTCGCTTTGAGTTTGACTCTCACTACGCTAATGTATTTCACAATTATGGTCATGGTGGTGCTGGCTTTACTGTAGCTTGGGGATGTGCACTTGAGCTTGCCGTGATTCTTAAGGGGAGCAAATAATCTCACTTCTCTGGATTACTTTTCCTAGCTATTCTACATCGCTTTACCTTCCCTTCACATAAGCCATAGAAATTCAAATTTGTATATTATAGCCAACTTTGAATCCTAAGATGTAATTCTAATAACTTCTCCATGAAATGGAACACAGTCATTCTTTTACTAATTTTTAAAGGCTCTCTCAGTTTCGGGCAAACTTCATTGGATGAAATTGATTTGGAAAATGGAGCCTTTAGGGTGGGATTCCGGCACTATATTACCGCTGACAGCACTCGAACTTACCAGAGAATTTACGATTGGAACAACAGAAGTATCCCTAGGCCGATCCCTGTAAGCATTTGGTATCCTTCCACAGATCATCCTACCGAAACCGAAGCGTTGACAGTTTTAGATTACATGCAAGTTCTAAAGGAAGAAGAGGAATGGGAATACCTCCCAGATGAGCAAATCCTAAACTGGTTTTACTATCCCAACACCCCTGAAAATCGAGCTCACCTCCAAGAAGTAACTACTGCCCATTCTGGCTTATCCTCAGCAAATGGAGCTTTCCCTGCGCTAATCTACGCGCCAAGCTATCAGGCATCTTCAATTGAGAATTTTGCGCTTTGCGAATATTTGGCAAGCCATGGTTATATCGTGATTTCTAGTCCAAGTCGGGGAGCAGAGAATAGATTTTTTGATGGTGGGACGGGGAAAGATATGGAAGCGCAAGCACGGGATATCGAGTTTCTACTTGCTGAAGTAGCAAAAGTTCCCGCCGCGAATCTAGACCAAATTGCCACTATAGGATTTAGCTATGGTGGCTTGTCCAATGTACTTGCTCAAATGAGAAATGAGCAAATCAAGGCTATAGTAAGCCTAGATGGCAGCATCAAGTATCAATATGAAACCTTAAAGCAATCGCCATTTTTCAATCTGGAGAACGTGGATGTTCCCTTTATTCATTTTGCCCAGAAAAACATACCTGATGAAGTTTTAATGGCTGAAAAAATTGATCCAAGCTTAAATAACACGTTTGAATTTTATGATGAACTGATTAAAAGCAATGCCTATAGTCTGAAATTTCACAACCTCTCGCATTCCTATTTTAGCACCTTAGGGGTCTTATTCCAACCGCGAGATAAGAGGCAAGACAAAAGTGATCCCGAAATCATGGAATCCTACAAATGGGTTTCCCATTATACTTTACGGTTTTTAGACGCCTATTTAAAGGGTGATGATCAAGCTTTGATATTCATAAATAACACGACTTCTGAAAACAACATACTAGAAGAGTTAGTAAGCTATAGATCCAAGCAAGCGGAGCGGCAAGCTCTCTCTTTTCAGGATTTCAATGAATTAGCTTCAGCCAAGAATTATCAAAATCTGATTGACTTGTACCAATTAACCTTGAATGATTATCCTGAATTGAAATTACCGGAAGGAAACCTAAACAATCTAGGACTACAGCTTCTATTCAACCCTGAGACATCTGAGAAAGGATTAAACATTTTCCTATTAGCAACTTATTTGTATCCAGAATCTGCCAACCTTTTTGACAGTTTAGGTGAAGCCTATTTGTTTGTTGGGGAAAATGAAAAGGCAATTGAAAATTTTGAAAAATCCCTTGAATTATATCCTGAAAATCAAAATGCGAGAGACCGATTAAAACAACTTCGGAATTGAAACTGCTACTATCACAAAACCCCTAATGTTGTGACCATTTAACAAAACGTAGGCTGGTCTTTTATAATAACCATGCCTATTATTGGCAAAAAGAGACAATCTTTACGCTATTCTATATTTCAGAATTAAGCTTTTACCCCATGAAAAAAACACTCTTTGCTGTCCTCATTATTTGTATAGGTCTTAATTCCTGTACGCCGAAAATCGGCTCCATCATTTCAGTATCAGAAGTAGCACGCGTAGAAAAAATTCTTTCTTCGGATGAGATGGAAGGAAGAGGGATTTATTCCCCAGGATTGGAAAAGGCTGCGAATTTCATAGCCTCTGAGTTTGAAGCAAGCGGCTTAGGGTATTTCGGTGAAAACAAATCCTATTTGCAGCGCTTTTCTATGATTCAAGCCACCCCAGCTGAGGTGAGTGGAACGCTAGACAAAGAAGCTTTGAGTCCTAGCAATTTGGTAGTCAATAGTACGTCTGCAACTATAGAAATCAATTCTCTGTCAGACATAGAAGTAGTTAAAGTACCAAAAGATGCCGATTTCAATCAGTTGGTATTTCCTGTCTTGAGAGGTGAAAAGAACGCCTTGGTCCTAATAGATCCTTCGCATTCCAGTAACTACGCTCGATTAGGAAGAATAGCAGGCAGGGCAAAATTCCCTAGTGCACATTCCCAGATTTTCGTGCTGACAGAAACACTTGACCCAAGTTCTGTATCACTTAAAATCACCAATAAAATTACTGAGCAGGAGCTTAAGAACGTCGTCGGTGTGATACCTGGCAAATCTTTAAAGGATGAATACGTTGTCTTTGGAGCACATTACGATCACCTTGGAATAGGAAGGCCGGACGCAAATCAGGACAGTATTTACAACGGGGCAAATGACGATGCGGCAGGAACTACAGCTGTTATGATGCTAGGGAAATACTTCAATAAAATTAAAGACAACGAGCGAACCTTAATTTTTGTAGCCTTCACGGCAGAAGAGTCTGGTGGATTTGGAAGCACTTACTTCAGCCAGCAGCTTGATCCAGATAAAGTGGTCGCTATGTTCAATATAGAGATGATAGGCACAGACAGTAAGTGGGGACCAAATTCTGCTTACATCACTGGTTTTGAAAAGAGTTCTATGGGCGAGATACTTCAGAAGAACCTGGAAGGCTCCAAATTTCATTTCGAACCAGATCCTTATCCTAAGCAAAACTTATTTTACAGATCTGATAACAGAACTTTGGCGGCTCTAGGAGTTCCAGCGCATACGATCTCCACTTCCAAAATGGAAGAAGCGCCAAACGATGAGCCTAATTACCACAAAGCAAGTGATGAGTTCGAGACGCTGGATATGGAAAATATGACCGAGGTAATTAAAGCCATCGCGCTGAGCAGTCAAAGCATTATCAGCGGAGAAGACACGCCTACGAGAGTAGGGAAATTGGATAGATAAATCTATTTTGGTCTGTCTGAAATAATAAAGGGGACGAAACATTTTCGCCCCTGTATTATTTCCTCTGTTGATTTTTTTTCTGAAGATTCAATCTTATTGATTTCAAACACAAATAATTCTCTGACCCAATCTTAATAAATCACTTTTTAGCTTCACAAATCTTTAACTTTTTGATAACGCAACACGACTAGTCCATTTCGTGCAGATTCAGTCTTTATAGTAAGCAATTGAATTTGCTTGCGCTGGAATTTTCACTCCAGTGATTCACTAAGACAACGTTGCATGCGTCCATCACGGCAGGAGATCAATGATTTGGTCAATAGGTATTTAGAAGATAAAATCACGAAAGCTGATTTCGATTCATTTTTAAACGGTTTAGATGATCCCGAAGTGCGAGAAATCTACAGTGAGGCGTTGAAGTCAAGTTTTGAGAAAAGCCTGAATGAAAACAGCGTTTTCCACATCGCTTCGAAAAAACAGACCTTCAGTCATCATCTGGGCAAATACTGGATGGGCGTGGCCGCTACACTTCTTTTGCTGGCAAGCTTTAGCTTTTTGCTCTTCCATTACCTTCAAAACTCTGATACACAAAGCTCCACGCTATATCAAACAGCTTTTGCAGAGCAGAAAAATATCTCACTTCCTGACGGCACCGAAGTAAATCTGAATGTAGCTTCTTCCTTGGAGCAGTTGCCTTTTGAAAATCAGGAAATAAGAAAAGTCAATCTCCGTGGCGAAGCATTTTTCCAAGTGGCAAAAGACAAATCTCATCCCTTTGAGATCACCACCCAAGCTGTCAAAGTCATAGTGCTGGGCACTGCTTTTAATATTTCCTCTTACGAAGAAGATGAGATGATAGAAGTTTCTGTGACCGAAGGCACTGTAAATGTATCGCTGGCATGGGAGAATTTGGTCATCGACGAAACCCTAACTATCGGTCAGCGAATCCAGATCGATAAGTGCGCTAAGACTTACCAAGTAGTGGAATTCAATGAGCCAATTCACTGGAAATCCCAGGTTTTAAACTTCAATCAGACTGATTTCGAGCAGGTAATAAACACGCTGGAAAGATGGTATGGACTTGAGCTGGATATCAAAGATTCGAGCCTTTACGAACTAAAACTTACTGGTCAATTCAAGGATAAAAGTATAAATGAGGTGATCTCTGCGATAGGCTTTTTGGCAAATAGAGAAGCCGATTCGAGCGAATTGATCACAGTGATTTCGAAAAAATCTAACCTCTCTGAAAATTAATTTTTCCTAACAAATAAAAAAACCACGCTGAAGAGAATTTGACGAAGACCTACAGCGTGGCGATTTAATCAAGCAGTAAACAAACCACTCAAACGGACAAAGTATGGAAATTACATTTACTAAAAAACATCTTTTACACCTTGGCAGAGCATGGCTCATGCTGATGATGCTGTTGCCCAATTGGGTACAGGCGGCTGAATTGGGCCAGGACAAGATCATTTTGATCTCAAGTAACAGCCTTCCTCTGAAGCAGTTTATCTCAGAAGTAGAGTCTCAAAGCGAGTACAAATTCATCTATGCAGATGGGATTCATGAGCAGCTGGCTCAGAAAATCACTGTAAGTACGAAAGCGACGATTCAGGATTTACTCAAAGAAGTTGCGGTTACCTCTCCTTTTGAGTTTAAAGTAATGGGCGAAAACATCCTCATCCGCAAACCGCAGACTGAGAAGTCTTTCCCTGTGACTGGAATAGTGTTGGATGAAACTGATTTGCCATTAGCTGGCGCGACCATTCTAGTGAAAGGCACTACGAATGGCGTAATCACTAGCATCGATGGCAAGTTTTCTATCGAAGTTCCGACCCAAGAGTCCGTATTGATTTTCAGCTACGTAGGCTTCGAAACTCAGGAATTCGCTGTTCAAAATCAGACTTTTTTCTCCGTGAAGCTTCTCCCAACTTTTGCAGATATGGAAGGAGTAGTCGTGACTGCCTTGGGTATAGAAAGAGACGAGCGGTCGCTAGGATACTCAGTTGCGGAACTTGATGGCAATGCATTCCAAAACGGTAGTCAGGACAATGCACTAAAATCAATCGCTGGACGAGTACCTGGAGTAAGCGTGAGCTCTACAGGTGGTGCAGGCTCCTCAGTGAGTATGGTCATCCGTGGAATAAGCTCTTTGAGTGGAGATAATCAGCCTCTATTCGTAGTAGATGGGGTGCCGATCATCAACAGCCTGAATAATATCTCCGAAATCGGAAGTGAAAACAAAGTGGATTATGGAAATGCAATTTCAGATTTGAACCCGGAAGACATAGAAAGCATGTCTATTCTGAAAGGTCCAAGTGCAGCGGCTCTATACGGATCCAGAGCTGGAAACGGGGTGGTTTTGATCACGACCAAGTCAGGCAAAAAAGTCAACGACGTAACGGTGACAGTTTCTTCAAACACACTTTTGGAGATGCCATATAAGTACCTACCTTTTCACAGCAAATTTGCCACGGGAGTAAGACCTTATACACCTGACAATAACCCCTATCCAGGAGGACAACTAGTCATCGAAGAAGGTTCTTCCGCTGGTGCTGGCCCAGAATTAGACAAAGGTTATACTGCAATTCAATGGAATAGCCCGGTGGATGCTGATGGTAATCGTATCCCAACACCTTTGGTATCACATCCAAACAATGTTTCTGACTTTGTTCGTACAGGCGTGACTACTACCAACGGAGTATCTGTGGCAAACAACAATGAATTCATCAATTATAGAATCGGCTACACGAACCTGAGCAACTGGGGGATTATCCCAAATTCTGATTTTTCAAGAAACAACCTTTCGATCAATACCACGCTAAAGGTCAACCCTAAATTGACGTTGAGTTCCAGTTTGAATATCAACCAAACAGGTTCTGACAATAGACCAGCTGGTAATCGTGGCACGAATCCACTGGAAGCGGCTTACAAGGTTTCTCCACACATAGATATCAATGAATTGAAATCCTACTGGGTACCAGGTCAAGAAGGAATTCAGCAGCGGTCACAGGCAATCGGAGACTACAACAATCCATATTTCTTGGCTTATGAAGTAAACAACAGCTTCACTAGAAACAGGGTCTTTGGAAACATCGCGTTGGATTACAAATTCTCAGATAATTTCAATGTGAAAACAAGCTACATGCTAGACATGTATTCTGAGAGAAGAGAGTCTAAGATTCCAATGAGCTATACAGGTGATCCAAATGGCGGATATGGCTTGGTCAATTTGGATAGAATGGAAAGAAACATTGACATCCTAGGTACTTACACTAAGGACTTCAATAATTTCCACATGACACTTTCGGGCGGTGGAAATCTAAGATTCAATGACAACAACTCCGTACAGAACTCTACCAAACCTGAAGGTTCCGGCCTGATCGTACCAAGTGTTTACACCTTGAGCAACACTTCTTCTGAAAACTTGATTTACACTTCCTCCACTTCGCAGAAGGCAGTGAGCAGTGTCTATGGACTTGCCAACTTTGGTTTCAAAGACCTGATTTACTTGGATGTCACAGCTAGAAATGATTGGTCATCTACTTTGCCGGAGGCTAATAGATCTTACTTCTACCCTTCTTCTTCTTTGAGTTTGATCCTGAATGAAATGATCGATATGGGCAATTCTATCGATCTCCTGAAACTGAGAGCTGGCTGGGCACAGGTAGGTAATGACACCGATCCTTACAATCTGTACCAGGTATTGAGCAATAACGGAGAATGGGATGGACAGACACGATTGACTGTGCCAGACAATTTGAAAACTCCAGATCTGAAGCCTGAAATTGCTACCTCTTATGAATTCGGTCTTGAGCTGATTGCACTTCAAAATCGTCTGAAATTCGACGTCACTTATTTCAATACCGACAACAAAAACCAAATCCTTCCTGTGACACTCCCTTCTTCCTCGGGCTTTACCTCCAAGTATGTGAATGCGGGTTTGGTAAATAGCAAAGGCTGGGAAGTAATGCTTGGCGTGACTCCTATCAGAACAGATGATCTAACGCTGGACCTGAGTTTCAACTACTCTAAGTATAGAAGTACAATTGTAGAATTGACTGACGAAGTGGATGTATTCTACCTGTGGTCTGATTCCCGAGGTGGTGCCTGGACATATGTTGGCGATGAGATCGGAGATATTTATGACAGAGGTTTGGTAACTGTAGAGGACAAAGAATCTCCTTATTACGGATATCCAATCTTGGATGAAGATGGAAGTTGGAATGCCGTAAATCAGGCTACAGCGAAGAACAAAATCGGGAATTTCAATCCTGATTTCCTTGCAGGAATGCAGGTAAACTTGAGATACAAGAGATTGAGCCTGAGCTTAAACTTTGACTGGAGACAGGGCGGTGACTTCGTGTCTCAGACTTACAGATACTCCGAATCAGACCTGAAAACTCAGCGTTGGCTGGATCAGATGATCGATCCAAGCGGAATGCAAGGAAAAGAATTGAGAGATTACCTAGTAGCTAATCAAGGTCAATTCATCACAGACGGAATCAATGTAGTCGGTGGACCAACTGCAGAAAGCGGTGGATACCCAATCGAATACAATGTAACTGTGAATGACGGGGTATTCAATCCTGGCGTAATCGCGCAATACGATGATCAAGGTAATATAACGGGCTACATAGAAAACCTAGGTGAAGAGGGAACCAAGTTTATCCCTTATGCTGACAACTACCCTTGGAGCTTTTTCGCACCAGCGACCTTTGATGCCTCTTATTTGAAACTTAGAGAAGCTGCAATCAACTACCAGCTTCCCACTGAGTTTGTCCACAAGCTAAAAATGAAGTCTATCAACGTAGGTGTCTATACTAGCAATCTGATCCTTTGGACTAAAGCCAAGGTGGGAATCGATCCAGAAAATGCATTCCAACCAGAAGCTAATGGCACGTTCAAACAGGGGATAGAGCGATACAATGTCAATCCTTGGGTCATCCCAGTAGGATTCAAAATCAACGCCTCATTCTAATCTGTAATCACTTTTTGACATCAGAAAATAAAGATTCAATTATGAAAAAATATATCAATTACCTCAGCGCATTGGCCACAGGCTGCATCCTTTTGGGAGCCGTGACTTCCTGCAAAGACCTCACTGAGACCAATATCAATCCAAATGGAGTGGAATCAAGCTCCGTTCACCCAAACCTTATCCTAACAACGGTGCTTTCCAATACCGCTACGATGGATGTAGGTCTAGGTTTTGGCGATATGGCAGGAGTCATGCAGCACACCCAACTCGACGCTTGGTTCAGCGGACATAACAATTACGACTGGTCAAACCAGAGTTGGACGGGAAATTACAGTGTTTTGGAGGACATCAAACTGATGGAGCAACGAGCTGAAGCGCTAGAACTTCCGTTCTATCTGGGCCTTGCCAAAGTCATGAATGCCTATCACTTTGCCCGCATCGCTGATCTTTGGGGAGATGCGCCCTACCTGGATGCCGTAAGCGGTGACAAGGGTGGAGAGCAATACCTTCTGCCTGCATTCGATTCTCAGCAAGTAATCTACGAAGGTGCAATCAATGACCTGAAGGAAGCCAATGATATTCTTGCAGCAGTGGGTACGTATGAAACAACGCCTCAGGATATTCTTTTTGAGGGAAATGTGATGAAATGGAGAAAGTTTGCCAACTCCTTACAACTGAGAATCTATTTGAGAGTTTCTGAAAAAATGCCAGAATTCGCCAGCTCAGGAATACAGCAAATCCTAAGTGATCCCACCAATTTCCCTATCATCACCAATGTAATTGATGACGCTGCGATTTCTTTCCCAGGCGCATCTTCCAACACCTCTTGGCCATCCAACACGGAATTTGATGGATCGAATGGTAGCAATTACCGAAGAATCAAAATGTGCTCTACCCTAGTGGATGTTCTTCAGAGTTTGAACGATAGCAGAATTTCAGTTTGGGCGGAGAAAATCCAAGTACCTATTGTCATCGATGATACGCTGCCTGCAGACACAGACGAAATCAAAGACGGCGTGAGATACATCTCCTCAGATGTCGCGGAAGGCAGACAAGTGGATACCGATCCTGACTATGTGGGAATTCCACCGGCGGTTTCCAACCTTCCAAGTGAGTACAACCTAAACCCTACCCCAGGTCAGCAGTCGTATAATCCACATGTTTCTTTTGTAAGTGAAATGTATCAAGATCCATCTGGTCCTCTGCTGAAAGCTAGATTGATGAGTGCTGCGGAAGTACAGTTTATCTTGGCTGAATCAGCACTAACTGGCCTTGGTGCAAGTGGATCTCCTCAGATGTATTACGAAGCTGGCGTGAGAGCTTCCTTCGAAGCTTGGGGTCTATCGGGAGATTATGCCGACTATATTTCTGGCAAGGCTGCTTTCGACAATACCCTGGAACAGATCATCACTCAGAAATGGATAGCAAGCTGGTCGGCAAGTACTGAAGCTTGGTTTGACTATAGGAGAACAGGTTTTCCAGCTTTGACAGCAGGCCCAGCGGCAGTGAGAAGTGCTCTTCCCCTACGGTTCTACTACATGCAGGATGAGTTGACGATAAATGAGGACAACGCCACTCAGGCTGTGAGCCGATTGGAAGTAACGCAATTCTCTCAGTCTGACGAAAACAACAGTGCATGGTCAAAATTCTGGTTGCTTCAGGGCACCGGAAAACCATGGTAAAGACATTGCCCGGATTTATGGTTTCTGGGTGATAATCGAGTCTATTTGACAAAGAACAGGCTGCCTCATTCAATTGGGTGCAGCCTGTTTGGTTTTTGGGGGAATCTGGACAAAAAAGAAAGTTCTTCTTTGTGGGATGTTTGTTATGTTGAAGAACAATTGTGAATTGGATTAAGGAGCATGATTTTATAAATGAAAAAACTTAGCAGAACATCATTAAACTAAACTCATATATTGCATGAAAGACGTTTTAACTCTGGACTAAGACATCACGTGAAATCCACAAACTTAATTTCATGATAGGAAAAAGTATTAGAATTTATTTAAAGGAGGGCTCTGTTACAGGGATAAAACTTGCTGAAGTTGTAAACTTAACCATCCAAGCACTTTCAAGTCCTAGGAACAAACTACCCGATTTAAATAAATTTTTTCACAGTCAAATCAACACCCAAGGAGTATATTTTTTGGTAGGAATGGATGATGAGACAGGAAAATCAAAGGTTTACATTGGTGAAGGAGAAAATGTTTGGGACAGACTTAAAAGTCATGAAGTAAACAAAGATTTTTGGAGCGAAGTCATTCTTTTTACAAGTAAAGACGATAATATAACCAAATCACATATCAAATATCTTGAATCCAGATTAATTGAAATCACCAAACAAACTGATAGATATGTTTTAGAAAATAGTAATTCTCCTAGTTTGAATTCTCTACCACTACCAGATCGTGATGCTATGGAAGAGTTTATTATAAATATCAAAACACTAAACGGAGTACTTGGTCACAAATTTCTCGAAAATCAAATCAATTATAAAAGGGATAAACCAGCAACACTTTTTGAACCAATCGAACAGAGTATACGACTTCCTAAGGAAGATGAAATTGAGTTAGTTCTGAATATAAAAGGAATATCTGCTAAAGCTATACAAACAGATGAAGGATTAGTCGTACTAGCAGGATCATATGCCTCTGTTAACCAGTCATCTAATTACGGATACAAAACTTTAAGAGAAGATCTTATAAGAGACGAAACAATAATTTCAACTCCAGAAGGTAAATTGGTTTTCGCAAAAAAGCACTTATTCCAAAGCCCTTCTTCTGCAGCCGCAGTAATTGTTGGTTATTCAATAAATGGCAGGAGAAATTGGAAAGACAAGAATGGACGAACTTTAAATGAAATTGAGAAAAATGAAATTGAATAATTTGCTCTTTAAAGTAATTCTCTCAGTCCCGCTAGGGACAAACTATGGGTGGAAAAATAACGAATAATTAAACCAACCGTACCGTCAGATACAGCACTACATTTCACCAACCAGACAGCGCTGTACCTAAAGGCACAGCAAAAAATCACAGGAATTAATATCTAGCCATAGATAGCTCCTATGGAGCAAAAAGATTATACGAAATATTTATCCTCACCTTGCCCAATCTAGAGAAATCAAGTTGAAAATATTAAGTGGTCTGTGTGGACACAGATCACGGCTGTAAGGTGAATGTATAGATGAGTCTGTAACCTCTGCGAAATCCTTTGTGCCCACTGTGGTTATAATAAAAAATGGCCTATGCAGACACAGGCCATTTTTATGTTACATACCAAACTTCCAACTCTCCTACCTCACCAATCCACTCGTATCAGCTCTGTACATTCTGCTGGTTACATAAAATTCTTTACCCGTTGGGGATTTGAAATAATAGGCGATGTAAAATGCTTTTTGACCTTCTGAGGGAAGGGAAACCAGATTTGATGCTCCGAACTTAAGCTTCTTAGACGACCATTCCTCATCTCGGAAATCCTTATCTTCTACAGACTCCGCTTCCCAAAGTTCAATTTTAACAGGTTCCTGGCCTGTAGCTTTTAGCTCAAGATTCAACATTCCCTTTTCTCCATTTGAAACTGTTGTGAAAACCTCAGGAAGTGATTTTCCTTCATTTTGATACCCTACAAAAGCACTCACGGCCTGGAAAGCTATTTTCCCATCTCCCAGATCATGGCCTACGTTTGGAATATAGATCAGATTATTCTGTCCGGGAATGCTATCAATATAATTCTTCACTGCATCCACTGGCCAGTAGGGATCGTTTGTCCCAATGAAAATCAACTTCGGCATGGTCAACTTAGTTCGGTAAGAATAGGGATCCACCAGATCCATCGTCGCCTGTCCGAGCTCAGAACTTGCCTGCTGCGGAATACCAAGCGCCACATAATCCTGAATCTCTATGCTGTAATCCGCCCAAGTCTCAATCTGATACTGAAGATTAGTTGGCATATTTAGCACATCGATCACCATAGGTGCGATTCCCGTTACACGTATATCCTGCGAACCAGTCAGCCAGGTAGTCCAGCCTCTTTTGGAAAGGCCGGTAAGCATAAAACTCGTGATCGGAGCGGATAAATTTGTCTGGCTAAATTCCACCACTGCATCCATGGCAGTTAAAGCGGATTTGACCATGGGAAATAAGGCTGGCCATTCCAGATCGCCAGTTTCTTGAAACTGATGGAGTGTATAAGATATGATTTCATCTTCGGTCTTACCATCAAAAATTGGCTGATTGGGAACCTGAAATACCAGAGCAACCATGCTTTGGTTTTGCAAGGCTAGCTTTCCCATATTCTTTACTATTTCTTCATCGCGATCTCTATAGACTGGTTGACCGTCTTCGATTTTGCCACCACCTATATACAAAAGTGCTTTGTCGGACTTGATTTTCGCAGGTTTCAAAATCACCAAGCGATGCTTCCAGGTCAAGTCCTTCCATTCTTGGGAAGTGAGTTCCAGCTCATATTGGGTCAGACCAGCATGGTTTACAGAATCTTTCAGAGTAAATTGAAACTGAGGATTTGGCTTTGCCAAGTAATCCGCCAAAGCAGTTTTGGTCGTTTGGGCAGTGAGCTGGTGGTTAATCAGAAAGGTTAGCGCGATTAGCGCAAGTGCATTAAGAAAGGTTCTTTTCATCTTCATATAAAGTTAATATTAAACAATAGCCCGAAAGCTGACTATCGAAGTCTTTACTATGAATACGGCTATTAAAAAATCCACACTCAAAGCTAAGCAAAACTTAGAATATAGCCATTTAAAATTATGATAATGAGTAAATTAAGTATGCTAAAACGACTGGTTTTAGCGGTGTTATTTGCATTGCCAATTTGTGCCTTTTCTCAAAGTTCAGGCACAAATCAATCAAATTCGCATCTCCTTCCCAGCTCAAAACCTGATCGAATTATACTCAATCTTTCAGAGAATCCGTTTGAATCGATTGGAGTAAACTGGAGAACGGATACTTCTCAGCATATTTCCAAACTAGAATTTGCAATCGCAACCGCAGGACCAGAATACAGAGAATACACACAACTTTTACAAGCCAAAACTGAAACGCTCGTATCCCAGCAGGATGATGAGCCGACAATTCATGCGAATTACCATCAGGTGAATCTCTCTGGATTGAAGCCCGGAGGACAATATGTCTATCGAGTAGGAGAAGGTGAAAATTGGAGTGAATGGTTTCAGTTTGCCATTCCTGAAGATGACAAGGAAGTGAACTTCCTCTATTTCGGTGATGCTCAAAACGAAGTAGTAGCTATGTTTAGCAGAGTTTTTCGCGAAGCGATCATCAACTTACCCAAGATGGATTTCACGGTCTATGCAGGAGATCTGATCAATCATGAAAGCGCTGACTTCGAATGGGGTGGTTGGTTTGAATCTGGCCAATGGATTCACGCCACCATTCCCTCTATGATGACACCGGGAAATCATGAGTTTTCCAAAAACCCTCCTACACTTACACCACACTGGAATGCACAGTTCAATCTCCCAACGAATGGCCCAAGCGGTCTTGAGGAGACTACCTATGAAGTGAATTATCCAGAGCTGAAGGTCATCTCTTTGGATGGTGAGCAAATCGATGAATCCCCTATTTACAGAAAAGCCCAGATGGATTGGTTGAGAGATATTTTGACGAATAACCCTCGAAAATGGACCGTGATCACCTTCCACTATCCTGTTTACGCAACTGCTCCAGACCGATATCATGACAAGATGATTGATTATATCCGTCCAATTTTGCAGGAATTCAAGGTTGATCTGGCGATACAAGGACACGATCACGCCTATGCTCGAGGCAGAGGTTTTGAGGAAAATGGCCAAATGGATTATGAAAAAGGAACTGTCTATGTGGTTTCTGTTGCTGGCCCAAAAATGTATGATGTAAAATCCGCTGATTGGATGGATCGAAAAGCCTATGGCACGCAGACATACCAGTGGATCAAAGTCAAAGAAGATGTGCTAAACTTCAAAACTTACACCGCCTTAGGAGAACTCTATGATGCTTTTGAAATTCACAAAGATGCCAAGGGCGAAAACAAACTGATCAATCAAATTCCAAATACCCCAGAAAGACTTCAAGACAAATGAAAAATCAATACCTCTCTCTTCGTTACATTTTGAAATGTGCATCACTATTTTCTATCGCATTTTTCCTTCATCTCTCATCTTTTGCACAAGTCGATCAAATCAGAGAAAAGCTACTCCATACCAATGAACTTCTCGTCGCAGCACATAGAGCAGCTCACCAAAAGCATCCAGAAAACAGCCTTCAAGCTATTCAAGAGGCGATTGATCTGGGAGTTGACATTATAGAAATCGACACACGCGTGACCACAGATGGAATTGTATACCTGATTCACGATCAGACCATAGATCGAACCACGACGGGCTCGGGCGATATAGAAAAAATGAGCAGCGCTGATCTGAAGGAGTTCACATTACTTTTTGAGGGTAAAGATTCTGGAATTTCTATTCCAACTTTGAAGGAAGCCTTGGCACTTGCAAAGGGAAAAATTATGGTTGACCTGGATTTGAAGACCGATAAAATCGATGAAGTGATGGCGGTTGTCAGTGAGCTGGATGTATTGGATGAGGTCATCTTCTTTGATTCAGATTGGAAAATTCTAGCTGAAATCAAATCAAAAATGCCAACAGCTTACCTCATGCCGAGAACTTACAAAGCCAAGCAGATCAAAAAAGCCTATAAAAAGCTGGATCCTGTACTAGTCCATATTGACCCGAGTTTCAACACCGAGAAAACGATCAAAATTGCTCAAAAATATGGCTTGAGAACTTGGATCAATTCACTCGGAGATCTTGACAAGGAACTCAGCAAGAATCCAAAACCTGAGCTCGCTTTTGACCTGGTAGAGCATGGAGCCAATACTGTTCAGACCGATCTGCCCGCTTTCTGGATTGGTGTCAAAACAACAGTTAATATCGTCGATTGATACAACTAACATGTGTTTTACTTCACCTAATGTTAATACAGGCGTAAATACTTTGGCTGATGAAATTTATAATTTCAAGCTTAACCCAAAGCCATGAACTCTATACTTTTTGGAGGTAGTAACAAACTAGAAATCATCGATGAAAAGTCCTTTTCGCGGATCTACGACCTATTTTGGAGCTCATCGGTAGATTTTGTTTTGAAGCTAGTAAAGGACATAGACGAGGCTGAAAACATCAGTCAGGATGTCTTTATCCAGATTTGGGAAAAGAGAGAAAAGCTTCAGAACATCGAGGACATTAAGAATTTTCTTTTTGTCTGTCTGCGAAATAAGGCCTTTGATCACCTACGGGAAATCAAGAAAAGCACACAAGAAACAACCGAGCTTTGGCAGACTTTGAATCAAGAAAATGAGGATGCTGGACAAGCCGATTTTGAACGTCACAATTTCGAAAAGCTCGAAACAGCCATTGCTGGTTTATCGCAGCATAAACGTAAAATCGTTAGTCTGAAATTTGACGAAAACAAATCATACGAAGAGATCGGTGATCTACTCAGTATCTCAACGAATACAGTAAAAAACCACTTAGTACAGATCAAAAAGCATTTGAGGTCTGAGGTTATGGGTTCTATACTTATACTTTTTTCCCTGCTAGTTTAATCGCTTAAGCCAGCAGGGGAAAAGTCTGAAATCACTTCCCAATTACCTTCTCTAATTGAGTTTCTCCGATCACCATTTTAGCTAAATGTTGCTTCGCGATTTCGTTGATCTCTTCTATTTTCTCAGGATTATTATCCGCCAAGTCAAAACGCTCTGAAGGATCATGCCCTAAATTATACAGAGTCAGTTTTTCAAGCTTCTCCAATTTCTCAGGATATCCTGCCGGATTGTTACTGTAGAAATAGAGTTTGAATTCACCTTTGCGAACCGCAAAAAGCCGATCTCCGTGGTAGTAAAACATCTCATCTCTTGGAGTAGCATCTTCCCCTTTGAATACAGGACTCAAATCGAAACCATCGTATACACGATCCTGAGGCATTTTTGCACCAGCAAGGCTAGTAATAGTCGGTAACAAATCCAGCGTACTTCCCATCTTGGAAATCACTCCTGGCTGTACATTTCCTGGTCCCCAGATTACCGTTGGCACACGAACTCCTCCTTCATAACTGGTGCCTTTACCACCATAAAGTGATCCTGAACTTCCACCCTGCTCATTGTAAACCAACCAGGGTCCATTGTCTGAAGTTAAGATCACATAGGTGTTTTTGTCGAGTCCGTTTTCCTTCAAAGTAGCAAGTATTTCTCCCACAGACCAGTCGATTTCTTCAATCACATCACCGTATAGTCCACGTTCACTTTTACCCAGAAAATCACCTGAGGCAAATAGCGGCACATGAGGGAGATTGTGTGCCAAATACAAAAAGAATGGCTTGTCTTTGTTTTCAGAAATAAACTTCACAGCCTCTTCCGCATTTCTCTTAGTGATTGTATTTTGATCAGCAGGTCGCTCGATGATTTCGGTATTTCTCATCAGAGGCACATTGAAATACTCGATTTTCGAATCTGCAAAAGCTTCCTTCGCAGTGATGTCATTAACCCGATCCATATCATTGCTGTAAGGAATTCCAAAGTAAGAATCAAACCCATGACTGGTAGGTAAAAATTGTGGTAGGTGTCCCAAATGCCATTTTCCAATTGCTGCTGTGGAATAGCCAGCGCCTTTGAGCAACTTGGCAATGGTGTTTTCATAAGCAGGCAAACCGCCATTAGAATCAGGAAATAACACCCGACGTTTATTGGAATACATTCCTGTTCGCACTGGCAATCTACCCGTCAAAATCGCAGATCTACTTGGCGTACAGACATTCGCAGCTACATAGAAACTTGTCCATTTCTGACCTTCTGTGGCCATTTGATCAATATTGGGAGTCTTGATGGTAGGGTGTCCAAATGTCCCCAGATCTCCATAGCCCTGATCATCTGTAAAAATGATGATGAAATTGGGTTTAGTTTCCTTTGATTTTTGCCCATATGAAAAAGAGGTAATGGAGAGAAAAAGAACTAGCTGGAGGTAAATTAAGGGTCTTTGCATAGTAATATTAAATTAAAAATGGAAGACTCTGCACAACTAATTGTACAAAGGTCTTCCATAGTAAATTACAGAAAATGACTTATTTCAACACTACATCTTCTACTTTGACATTCATTTCCCCGCGGATAGTTTCATAATCACTTATCATTTCTTCCAATTTCTCAGGATTTGATTCCGCCACATTGTTCGCTTGACTTATGTCAGTTGAGAGATCGTAAAGCTGGTAGTTTTTATCATTACCGATTTCAATATTCACAGATTTGATCACTGCCCCACCTGGATAGGGAGGAATCATGATCCAGTCACCTTTACGCAAAGCTGTTCTGCCAGTGGCCTCTATCATCAATTCAGTTCTTCCAACTTTATTTTCTCCCATAAAAGCCGGCAATAGGTTTTGACTGTCATCTGTAGTTTCAGAACTTCCTGTCAAAGCAGCTAATGAGCTCAATAAATCCAACTGACAAACCAAGGCATCGGATACCTGAGGCTGGATTTTATCTTTCCAATATACCATAAACGGAACACGTGTTCCTGCTTCAAATAGGCTGTATTTCCCTCCTCTTAAAGGTCCAGCAGGTGTATGATCACCTAGTTTTTCTACCGCATCATCGTAGTAACCATCGTTTAGTACAGGACCGTTATCAGAGCTGAAAATAATTATGGTGTTCTCAAGTAAACCTTCTTCTTCCAAAGTTTTCATAAACTCCCCAACCATCCAATCTGCTTCCAAAATCACATCGCCTCTTGGACCCATACCTGATTTACCTACAAATCTAGGGTTAGGAGTTCTAGGCACGTGTGGC